>Ga0307378_10000176_pt1 | contig 119051 bp, 145 predicted proteins | sample UN1MG_FD_202238 | JGI IMG/M metagenome (GOLD analysis project Ga0307378, IMG submission 202238) | Soil microbial communities from Risofladan, Vaasa, Finland - UN-1 | ecosystem: Environmental > Terrestrial > Soil > Coastal area > Acid sulfate soil | place: Finland: Risofladan, Vaasa...
ATTAGGCATTGTTTTTTCTAAAAATTCTATAGTATCTACATACTTATTTTTAGATATTTCTTCTTCAATTTGTTCATTCATAATTAAAGTATTTCATAATTAGTTTCTCCATAAATACTGAAGGCCAGTCCATTTAATAAAGTTTGACCCACTCTTCTATCATCAGCATGTTTAGCATGAATTAATTCTAAAGTGTTCTTATTAGCTAATAATCTTTGGTATGGTCTGTCTAAGTTAATAGTAGACAAACTGCTTTTATTAAGTATACAAGCACTTTTTACATCATAATTTATGTAAACACAATTATACCAGTTGTTCCATGACATTTTACCTTTAAATAAACCATCATTACCAACTCTTATAAACATAAGGTGCTCTTTAGCTTTAATTTCTTCAAGATTATCCAAAATATTTTTAGATTGTTCAGCGATTGAATTAATTTTTTCAACTAAAAATTTTGTGTAATCATTATTATTGTTTATTTCACTCATAATTTATAAATATAGAGGGAGCCGTAACTCCCTCCTTAGTTTATATACTAAATTCATCACTAGAATCATCTTCTATTAAAGTAAATTCTTCATCAATAGATTCAACTATAGGCTCTTCCATTGTTAATGTTTCTTCTTCTGGTTGAGTTGCTAAGTTAAAAACATTAATAGGTGTTTCTATTGTTTCTTCAACTACTTCTTCAGAAGATTCTATAATATCTTCAGTTTTATCTTCAGCTTGAGCTTCCGGAGAAGGACAAACCGGGATATCTTCTTCTTCCACTTCCTCTGCTTTAACTTCTGTTACTATTTCACCAGAAGCTTCCATATCTTCTATTTGGTCTAAAATAGTTAACTGATTTTTATCAATAACTTCTTCTATTTCTTTTTCTTCTTTAATTTCTAATTCTATGTTATCTATCATTTCTTCAGTAGTAATAGATAGTATTTCATTAGATTCAGAAGCGTCACTTAAGGTATTATACTCACTTACAATAGTTTCAGGTTCGTAATTTTCAAATACATTAACAACCCACTCATTATCTAAAAGATAATTTTGAGGATGTGTTTTACTCATAGATTTTAAAACAGAATTAAATTTTACCCAAACAGACTCTATTGCTGCTGAATAATTATACTCAGGTTTAATAGATTCTTTTTTAGCTTGAGTAAGTTGTTCACCTTTAAGAGTGTTATTCATAAATAATTTACCTAATTCAGCACCAAAATCTTCGTCTGTCATAAACATGTTAGACATTTTAAGGTACATTGTTTTAGATATATAATCTATATTTTCTATATTAGGCACTAACTTAGCTAAAATTTCTTCATAATCTTTTTTAATATCATCACTATTTTTTGCGTTATTATGAGATGACTCTGTAATAACAACGTTATGTCCGTTTGTTCCTTCTACATAAAAACCTATAGCCAAGTAAGCTCTAGTTTTTTTGTTATAATTATTAGACCAAATTAAAACAGGTGTAAAATCTCCTGTTTTATCTAAAAAGTGAATAGCATAAGCTGCATCACTTACTACACTTGATCTAAATACTGTATTTTTAATCTTATAACCTGCATCATTAAGAGCTTTTTGACAAATGTTATCCATATCCTCATAAGAAATAATAGTCTTATTTTCAGGAACTTCTACATTAAATAAAGTTTCTTTTGATGTTTTATTTGTTGATACTCTCATATTTATATTTTTAAAACAGACCAAATTGGCCTTTTTTGTTTTCTAAAATTATGTTATTTATTTCTTTATAAATGCTAGATATATAATATCTCTCATCTATCTTATAATCAGCCCACTTTTTCTCAATAACTTGATTATATATCGTTTGTTTCCATATCCCGGCTTCTAACCTATTTTCTCTACCATCTTCAGCAACTTTAACTATAACATCTCCTGATATAGAAATGAAATATCTTAATGTTTTTTGTAAAAGTTTATATTCTATTTCACCAGTCTTAGCTGATTTAATATAAAACTTCCAATCTTTGTTTCGTTGTCTTACACCAAGACAATAATCAAAAATATTTTTATTTGTTGGTAAATAATTTTCAGGTATTACACCATGTACAAAATAATTGTATATAGCTTTTCTTATTACTAACCCGGATTTATTTTTATGTAATGCTAAATTTTCAAACTCAAAACGCCCCTTACATTTTGTAGATGCGTAATAATAGGTGCCATTAAGCTCTTTAAATACAGCAATAGGATCTTTAATTTTTAATTCACTATATTTTTCTTTAGAAACTTCTTTAAACGTTTTAACAGCAATATAACTGTTTACATCTGATATAATCAATTTTTTGTAAGTGTCATGTTCTAACTCTAATAATGTTAATTTTTCCCACTCAGCGCATACTTCTAAATATTTCTTTTTGTATTTTCTAGGAATTTTAGTTTCTAGACCGTCTGTATTTTGAAGTAAAGGTTGTGCTTCTGGAATAGCTTCACATATCATCTCTAATAGTAAAGTTAAACTAAGTTGACCATTTAGTGTTATACGCATTGTAAAGGACGGATCATACAAAAAGCTATGTCTATCATTACTCAAACCATAAGTACTGTTTAAAACAATCTTATATGTGTAATTTCTAGGATCTGTCTTAGGTATTTTACGTCTTTCATCAAAAAACCATTCATATAGCTCACAAAATTCTTTTTTAGGCATATGAGCTGGTGCCCATTTGTTACGAATAGCTAAATTTGGGTAATAACTAACAACATCACTTGACATGATCACGTACTCTGAATCAGATTCATATACTCCTGAATTAGTTGCTCCATGTAAACCACCAAGACCAAACTCTAAAAGAGAGCCTTTATAATTAGCAGCAACACTTAGTGAACCTTTAGTATTATTTGGATCAATAACTAAGTTATTAAATACATTTAATACATTTTTAAATTCAGGATCATTAAATTTCAAATAAGGCAATAATAGAGGTTTAGCCTCTATTCTATCAAGAATAGTTTTATTTTTCTTAATGTCTTTTACCTTTTGACCTGTCTTATTTGCTAAAAATAAAGCAAACAGGGATTTAGCAATCGTAGGTTCAGCAGCACTGTAAAGATTAATTTTGTATTCCTCAGTTAAACTAGCTCTAAGATCAATTTGATCTTTACTAATATGTAGTATTTTCTTAGTACTAGCAACGTCGTTAATACAGTAATTTATAACCATTTGAACTTCTTGTTCATTTTGAAGAACATAGTCATGTTCAATAGGCATATCTTCTAAGTGCTCCCAGTCCATACTAAACTGTATCCACTTAAGACTAGCACGTTTATTAGGGTTATTCCAATGATTAAGTTTATATAAGTCTATTTGATTTATATGAAATTCATAAGGAGCAAAATCAAGCCATTCATTATTATTACTTTTAGTAATAACATAATTAGCATGTTTTTTAATTTCCTTAGATAATTCTGAGCCAGAAAGAAGACTATATTGAGCTTCATTTCTTATTAAGTATTCTGTAATTTGAGAATCAAAAGAAATATTATTAAATCCTATATGATAAGAACCATCATCTTTACAGGATTCTAAAAAACTTAAAAATTTTTGATAATCATTAACATAATCATCTATTCTAAAAATTTTACGTTCTTCTTTTTTATAATCTTCAAATACAGCTACAAAACAATTTGGTAATGTTTCAAAGTCATAGACCCAATGTGACATATATGTAATGCTGGAAGCCAAAAAAAGAGGGGAATACCCTCTCTTTAAAGCTAAAATTAATAATATTAGTCTACAATAAGTTTAGACTTAGGCTTCTCTGCAACAATAGCTTTGTCTTTAAGATAAAAATCTATGTCAAAGTTATCATTTACAGCAAAAGTTTTAATAAAACTTCTAATGTCACTATCTTCGTAAAGAACGTGTTCAGAAAATGTTTCTATTTTAACTCTTTGTTGTTGTACTTTATTTTTCATTTTGTCAACAATAGGTTCTCCATAAGCATCTAATTTAGTTACCATATGGTAAGCTTCTTTAGTTTGTTTCATGAAAATTACTAATTGTTTTGTTTCTGGGTCTAGAATAGCCTCATTATAAGGACATTCCATATTTAAAGGCATTAACCCAAATGTTTTTTTACCTTGCCATGCTGAATGTACGATTAGCATGTTATCGCCATATTTACTCATATTGGTTTTAATTTTTTTAGTAACTACTTAATTTTACAATTTTAGGACTTTTTTGGGAAACTACAAAATTTTCCTTAATTAAGTCCGGTTTATCACATAATTCCACAGTCTCTTTAAGCACATTTTCATTCATTAATAAAAATTCAGCATAAAGAGCATACCAATTGTGTGGATATAAATAAGACAACAAATATGTTGAAACAGTTGTTGTTGCTTCATCTGTTGGCTTGTGATACTCCATTAATGATTTCTTATAGTCTAAACCCATCTTAGAATATCTACCTTCTGTAACACACTTATATTCATGTTTATATTTTGAAAAATCAAATATATATACACTTATGTCTGGTGTTAAAGTATGACATCTAACGAATAGTTCATTGTCTAAAAGATATTTTTTTTCAAAAGTTTTAAATTCTACATCGTCCCTTGTGTAATATACACACAATAATTTGTTATCATTTAAACTATAGTTTCCTTCCCATGTAAGGTAAGTATCAATTGGTATAATACTTGACTTACGAGGAATTTTTAATGCAGGGTATAAAAAAATTCTAGACTTTTGAAAATAATTCTTACATATATCATCCATTCTTACCACTTTAAAGGATTACACCTTCTGTAGCTAACTCATATGGTAAAGAATAATTTTTATTCGAGTAATGGTAGTTCACTTTTTCTAAAACACTATTTGTTTCTTCTTCCCATTTTCCTAAAGAGTTATCGCTAACAGGAAAAGGATACACCTGATTATACTTGTCTATTACTATAAAATTAAACATAAACTTCCAATTTTTCATAGATTCGTTTAAGTTATTATATAATAATTTTTTGTATAAGGATGCTTGTAGCCAGTATTTATAATATTCAACGCTTTCCGGAAATTCTAATATTCCCTTACCTGTTGTCTTAAAATCATTAATAGTTATAATTTTATTAGTGTGGTCAATTGTATAATTATCTAGCACACCTCTTAAACCAAAATCATAACCTTTTAATTTACAACTTAATTCACGCTCATTATGTACTTCTACATTATTTGTAAATAAGTTTACACCATCTAAGTGTAAAAGTTTACGAACACTTTTATTTGATTTAATTATTTTTACAGCCTCTTCACATTTAGTAAGTAAGTCTTGATCAATAATCTCTTTACCTATTGTAGATTTCTTATGTTCAAAGTACTCAATATTAGCAGCTGTAATAACTTTTTCAAGTCTTCCTGCATCATCTTTGAGTGATTGGTAAAGATTTATACCACTAAGGTATAATAAAATGTCATCTTTATGATCTTCAAGATTATTGTTATCATTAATATTTTTGTAAGCTATACTGTCAAGTAAAGGTTTTAATGTTTTTGTTGGGATTTTACTGTTAGAAACAGCATACTTAGTGTTAAACACATCAGGTTCTAATAATAGACAATGTATCAGCCTTCCTCCGATTAGGTGACTGTAGTCTCTATCTTCTCTTTCACGTAAAATGTAATGATCATAAAATAAAACAGGTGAATATAGTAATTTACTAATGCTACTATAGCTAAAACTAAACTCCTTTTTATAAAAATCATCTTCTTTAGATTTGTTACTCAGCATCAAGCACCTCCAAATCTTCTGTTTTGTTAATTTTAGATCTGTTGGACTTAATAGAACTTATAACAGGTTTACCCAAAGAAATTTTGTCAATAACTATTAAGTTTTTAAGTCTAAAGTCTAACTTACTGTCAAATTCTTTTTTAATATGTTTTTTAATTAAATTAATGTTATGATCACCAATAAGATGACGTTCAGTACAATAATTTATTACATCAAGTGTTTGACTGTATTGAAATTCTTGATCAAAACAATTTCTTAAAGATTTAAAATTAACAGAATTCCACATTCCAGAATAACGTAATTTATTATCATAATTACATAAAAAATAAGCTAGTTCATAAGCTGATTTAATAGGATCAGAATTAGCCATCATCTCAGCAGCTAATTTTACATTATTTTCATCTGTAGACATTAGCATTAATTCTATTTGCTCAAAATTATTTTCATCAAGAACACTTAGCTCATTGTTTAATATTTTAAGCAAACTTTTATCATCATAAAAAATCCCACCATTATCATAATGACTCTTAAGTTCATTATATAAATCTGTGTACCTTATAGAACTGTAATAAGCATAGCTGTAATTAAAATCATGATTTTCTTTTTTCTGTGATTTTAATGATTCTTTTAATTGACCAATTATATGATAACTCATCATTATAGATTCATCATTAGCATTGTTTAAATCATTTATTACTTTTTCTGTATTATCAATTAAACGCAATGTGTTAATTAACTCTTTTTTGTAAATTTCATAACTACTTGCTGTTTTTTCTAAAAGATAATTAATAGTGTCATCACCAACAAAATAAGCATCTGCTGTTTCAGATTTAATAGTAATACTTAAACAATCTCCATTAGCCGCAGAGTAGCTTCTAATTTTGTCTCTTAAAATATTACAACCTTTATAAAAGTATAATTTATCACCATTATTAATTTTATATTCACTAGTAGGTATAGTACCATACTCACTTAAATAATTTCTATAACTACTACGTAATATTCCTTTAGTAGGCTTTAAAGAATATTCATTCGTTGTATCATCATAAATTAAATTATTTCTTTCTTTTACTATATCGAAAAAATTTGTTGTTTTAGTCATCTATTAAATTATTTAAAAATTCTTGATTAAACTCTAGATCTTTTACTGTAAAAAAATTACTAGAGATATTTTTTATTAGGTGGTTTTTAAAATCTTCTGTACATATTTCATTAAAACATTTCTTAGTAAGAACATCTCTGTTATGTAATACTTCTATTAATCTCCTTTTACTATAAGTTTCAATAATAAATTTATTTTTTTCATAAAATAATTTTTGAGACTTTGTTTTAAAATCATAATGGTATAGATTAAGATATTTACAAAGACCCCATAATTTATAATAATCGTTTTTCTCATAAAAAGAGTTAGTTAATAGTGTCATAAATGTTTCTTTATTATCATGATAGATTTCCTTTAACATAGGTAATTTATCTTTTGATATATCAAAGTAACTTTCTGAAATTAAGTTTTCCTCATTAATTATTTTTAAATTATTGTCAATCATTGCAACATAAATGTCAATATACAAAGGTGTAACTGCTAGTTCATAAGAAGAATAATTGTTGTTTATATTTAGACTGTTAATATCACAATTAGTAACTAAATTTATATTTTTCTGGTAAACAAAACCATAGCAAGATGCATGTAAACATCTTTCATTTAATATTATTTTATTGGCTGATTTTAATTTATTTACAATTATAGCTCCTTTATTTTTTATTTGTTCCTCTATAAATGTTTTATTATTAGTATAACCAGGGCCAATAAATATTTTATCCCCTGAATTTATATTTTCTGTGCTATCTTTTATTGTTTTTTCATTTATAAGATTACTAGTACTTACAATTGGATAAAATTCTGAGATTACACCTGTTAATTTATTTGTTAAAGACAGCGGTGATATAGATAGCTCGGTTATTTCGTTAAACCGAGCTATCGTAGTGTCACCAATGTCATAAAATATTATTTTAGACATATTATTATTGTTTTATTTAACTAGCATTTTTGCTACATTTGGATCAAACATAAGTTTTTCAAACTTTTTCTTAGTTTCTGTGCTATCACCAAGTAATCGTTTAACAATTACATACTTAAGATCGCTTGTGAAGCAATCGTCTGTTGTACAAAGTAACTTTAGTCTAGTAATGTGATCAGCTGTAATAGGATTTTCTTTAGCATATTTAGTTGCAAAATTAATTAACCTTAAGGCTAAAATACCAGCAATGTCAGCTCTATAATTCCCATCTTCACCTTTACAATCCTCTATTATTCTATTAATAACTAATTTATGATCTTGCTTACTTGTAAGCATCTCTTCTGGGGACATTAATTTGTCCATTTTATTATTAATAAATATAGTAAATGTATTAGTAAAATCTGGACCTACACACCCTTCTCCAATATTAGTAATCATACCTAAGTTAGGCTCAAACGATTTAAAACTAGAAATAGCATTAAAAAATGTAGTTGATGATCTTGCATTTACATAAAAACCACTATTCTTATCTTTAGCAGATTCTGTGATTAATTCAGGATGTTTAAGAATAAAATTAATACATCTAGTGTCAATTCCAGCATTTTCAGCCCATTCTGCCCAACATTCTTTATCAAACTTAAGTTTAACTGTAGTAAATCTAGTCTTTTGAGCAGGATCTAATTGTGTAACAAAATAATCACCATCATCAGGATTTGAAGTAAGAATGATATGAGAGTCTGCCGGCAATTTCCATGTACCATATGATTGTCTGTCAATAAGCTCCATACACGCTTGCGTAAATCTATTGTCAGCACGACTATAATCATCCAATAATAAAATTACACCTTTACCTGGTTTTAAGCTAGCAAGCCACTCAGGAACACAGTTATTAGTTCTATTTTTACCTGTTGGCTCCCATCCCTGACCAATATAATAATCATAAGAATTCTCATCTACCCATTTACCCACTGCGTTACCCACAGGCTTACCATCTGAATCTTTCTCTTGATATTTAAGCATAAATTCTCTAATAGGGAAGCCTACTAAATCACCTATGTCTTCCATTTGAGATAAGTTAAGTTTAACCATTTGTAAGTTCATAGTTTGAGCTACTTGTTCTACTACAGAAGTCTTTCCAAGCCCCGCCTCTCCTTCAATATTCATACAAATAGGCCTAACACCTTTAGCTGCTAAATATCTATTATTAGTAATCATGTGATCCACATATTTAACTAATTCGTTAGTAGTTAATGCTAAACTATTATTACTATTTTTTGATTGTTTTGACATATTTATTTTAATTATTTATTTGTTTAATTATTATTTTCTAAATTAGCGTTTATAGCTGCAATTTGTTGATCTGTTATTACAACAGGAGATAGTTTAAAATTTTTGTCATGCTCAAAATTATATCTACCATCTTGCATGATTAAATTTAGATCTACTTCCTCATTTTCATCCATGGAATAAAAAAAATCTGTTCGCATGGCGTATTTAATAGCCTCCTTTAACCACATCTCTTTATTTAACTGTTCAAAATATGAAGCAGAATCAGGATGAATCTCAGCTTTTAAAGTGTTATCATCTTGAATTGTAATAATAAACATTACATTTTCTAGCATTCTATCACCAAAGCCATAACCATCTACCATAGCTTGTTTTCTTGGTTCTATTTTTTTAGAACCTCCATTGTTTACGTAATCTTTATTGCCTGCGTCTTTAAGACCAAAATGTGAAAAATTTTTGTTTTGCATAATTCATTAATTTAATTTAATTACTTGACCTGTTTGTTTTAATTCTTCATTCATGTTAGATTGTGATGATAATACCCATAACATTCTACCTTTCGGTCTAGGTGGTACATTAGCTTCTCCATCTGTAACATAAACTAAGCATGTATATTCACTAGAATGTTCGTTATAGTAATCTAATACAGGCTCAAAATACGTACCTCCTCTACCATATACTTTAAACTCCATACCGGGTTTATATTCTTCTATTTTCTGAATAGTAGTATCACAATGAACAACAGTGACTTTAGTACCAGCTTTATAGATATGATTTATTTCATGAAAAAATTCTTTTAGTTCATTATCACTTACAGAACCCGACGTATCTACACCAACTAAAATATGTTTTTTACGTTTCACCTTTCTTCCAGGATTCATGTTAAACCTTTTATTTAGCTTTCTTCTGCTTGATTTTCTATGATAATCAATAGAGTTACCTAAAAATCTTCTTAAGTAACCTTTCCAATCAAACTTAGGAGGGTCAGTATGCAAAAGAGCTTTTATAAGTCCTTGCATTTCACCAGGTATAGTACCTCTAGATTTAGTAATACTATCTGCAACTTCTTTAAGTTCATGCTCTAATTGAGCTTGTAACATTTTTTTACTACCTTCATCTAATTCTTGAAGTTGTGACCATAGATCATGTTCAAAAGATGTTGGGCCACCTTGACTTAGTAAATCATTTAAATTTGGACAATCACCATCTTCCTTAGCTTTTATTAATTTGCTATAATAGTATCTTGCACCTTTATTAGGTTCCATGTTTAGTTCAGGAAAATCTTCTAAGAAAACACCTCTTGTGGGTATGTGGTTAACAAGTTGCTCCATTATTTTAGGCTTACTCATACCAACTTCTGTACATTCTTTTATTATAGATTCTCTAATAGGTCCATATTTCTCTTTAAATTCATTAACACTCATAGTGTCTGCCGGGAGTAAACCTTTTTTTATATTCTGGTTAATTTCTATATCAGCAGCTATATTACCTATTTCTTTATCAGAAAAGTCATCCCACATAAATAAATGCATTAAACAAATGTGCATACATTCATGTTGTAAAACACCTATTTGTTCATCATCACTAAGACTATTCCAAAAAACAGGATTAATATTTAATTGAAAACCTAGAGCATAACTATTCTTACTTACACATGCTGTTGATATTTCATCATTCCAACGTTTGTTAAGCATATTTAAGAATAAGCCGTAAAAAGACTGCGTTAATTGCAGTCTTTTACTTGCCCTAGATATACTTGATTGTATATCTTCCATATTTTATTGTTTTAAAGTAATATTTATTTCAGCATTTTCAGGAATATAACCTGATTTTTTAGTCTCTTTGATAATTACATTAAAAAATACATTAACATATTCTAACATCATGTTATGATGATCTGGACAATTATTAATTCTTTCTAATAACCATTCACCAGTCATTTCACTAGCAATATCTTCATCTGAAGAACTTTTAGTGATATCAAAATTGTAACATAACTTAGAAATTTCTTTTTGTTGTTTTTTATTTAAAATAGACTTAAGTGCTGTAATTATATTACATTTTGTAATTTCATTTTTGTTATCCTCTTTAATGTGAATAGGGTAACCTTTAGCTACCCATATGATGTAACTAACCCAAGATTTAGTATTTAAACAGGAATAATCCATATTAACTAAATTTAAAATACCCAATTGAACATCATTAGGGTCTTCTGAAATAATTTGATAAATTAAGCTTTTAGCTTCCTCTTTGTCTAATTTAATTAACTGACTTATTTCTGCATTATTAGTTTTACTCATTTTATTTATTTTTTATTTATTTTTTTTATACATAAATCCAAACACCAGGATTATCTTTATCTAAACTATACCATAAACCATCTTTTTGTTTAGGCATTGGTATAAAGCAGGTCATATCATCATCTTCTATGATATCGTGAGCTACTAACAAATCTGCTATAATTTGTACTGCGTTATGAAAATCAAATCTTCTTTTACTATCTCTTACAAAATGAAAATAAACAACATTAGGTTTATCTTTTTCTATTACTTGTTTAAGAGGTGTTGAAGTCTTTCTGAATTCATTATCTCGTGTTTTATAGTCTTCTACTGTTTTTTTACTAACACTATAAGATTTAACACCTTGTTTAGCTAAATATTTGCTAACTGTTTTACTTGGGAATATTCCTCTACTAGTTTTTACTTTACTGTTTTTTAATGATGGTACATTTCCTGGAATAAATACTTTTATCATTTTATAAAAATTGTGTTAAAGAACTAATATGTTCTTTAGATTTAATTAATCCGTGATTTTTTACGCAATCTGCTACATCTTTATCTAGTGTTATCTTTATAGGTTTAGTTATATACAATGCTGTATATTTCTCCATTGATAATTTACCAGCTCTATCGTTATCAAATAGAGTATAAATATTTTCATATTTATTTTTAAATAATAACATAATAGCAGGTTTTATCATACTATTTTCTGAATCAGGAGCTACTACTTCAGTGTTAAACTTTAATAGTTTAAAAGACATTAAATCCTTTAGGCCGGAACATATAACTAAATTTTTCTTGTCGTAAACTAACTGTTCAGAACCTTGTAAAAAATCTTTAACTTTTATAAATTTTTGTCTGAGCTTAAATGGTTGATATATTTTATATAATTCACCATCTGATCTAAAATAACCATAAATATGATTATCACTAAAAATAATAGTATCATCATTATTCGACATAGTAAAGCTTTTTAAAGGCCTCACATTATGCATTTCTAATAAAGCTGACCCTATCTGATACTCACCCCAATAATCAGCGTCTAACATGTTCCACTGTCTTAACTCATAGCTTGTAACAGAGTATTTATCTTTAACAAAATTTACACCATTTAATAAGCTTATTTCATATTTCTCACTTTTATTATTATAAGTTTTAAGAATCAAACTAACAGCAGCATGGTATGACAAATTTTTAAGATACATTACTAAATTTATAGCATTACCTCCGTAACCTGATGAAAAATCTTTAAATTTATACTTACCTTGTGTGTCAATATAAATACTCATACTAGGTGTACGCTCTGTATTAAACACAGAATTAATCTTAACGTCTTGTCCTTTTAATTTTTCTGTTAAACCACAAAAGTGTTCAAATATCCAAGTAATAGGTACATCATCAACATTCCAGCTTTTATTAGTTTTTATCATAATGCTAATATAAAAAAAAGGGATTGAAATAAATCAACCCCTTTTTAATAAAAGATTATATGTTGGTTTTAATCTTTCATACTGAATGGTGTAGGTGAGCCAGCCGCACTAGGTGCTGATTGATCAGCAGCTGGAGTAACTCCCCCAAAAGAAGATACTGTTTGTTCAGCTTTTTTATTTTTAAGCTTATCAATGTGATCTGTAATAGTAAACTTACATACTAATTCTTCATCCATAGAGAATGCTGGACCAGCTGTTCTATTATATTTAGGTAAATATAAGTTATGGTTAATATAACCATCTTTCTCCCATTCTTTACCTGCTACACACATGTGAATATACTTATCTTTAAATGGTTTATGCTCATTTAAAGCAAATACAATATCTTCTAAAGTATCAAATTTACCATCAATACTTAACCACCAATCTGTAATGTCTAATTCTTTACAAAAACCTGCTAAAAATTTCATAACTTGATCAGTCATGTTAAGAAAAGTACCATCTTGAGTTTCATAGTCTTTATAAGTATACTTACTTGAAGCTACTTTACCAATTTGACCAGAATATCTACCTAATTCAGGATTATTAGGGTCTCTGTAAAATCCTTCAAAATCACCATCAATAGGTTCTGTTTCTACATCAAGATATATGAATCTTTCTGATTCATGAGCTCCTTGCCATTTAGGTTTTTCCATAGTAATATTGTTAATTTTAACATATCTATTACCTGGTTCTATATTTTTACGTAGTTTACCTGATCCTACGGTTACATTTGCTGTACTTAATGCCATATTTATTTAATTTTAGTCTTTTTCATAATTTAATATTGCCTCTCTAACTAACTGTAAGTTATTAGGTATAAATTCACTCTCAAACATTCCTTCAGGTGATTTACACGTATTCTTTGTGTTAGCTTTGGTGTCAAAACCAAATTCTACAATATTTTTTTCTAAATTGTCTCTTTTTTTTCCGTATAATACTATAGGAAATAAACCTTCAAGAGTAAGCTTATCATCTACTAATCTACCTATTGTTTTAGCTTTTTGCTTACTTCTACCTGTTGAATCCGTGATTTCTTCAGAGTGAGTTAGGTAAAATACCATAAGATCATTTCTCAAATACATCGGTTTTTCAGCAGTTTTCATAATATTATTACCTATATCAGAAAATTTTTCATATCCCTTCTCATCTGATCTATGAAAAAATTCAAATGCTGAAATATACTGATAATCATCAATAATAACATTTTTAATCTCAGGTCTGCTAGTATTAATATAATCTAAACAATCTAGTACATTTTTAGCGACAAATTTACCATTATCAACTTGTGAATTAAATAGTCTACCTTCTTGGAATTTAGGTGTCCACTCAGGATACTTTGTTTTCCAACCTTTGAAAGGTAGATCTTTACTTGCTATGTTAATAATAAATGTTTCTTTAGGTTCTAAAAATTGCATACTATGCGACTTGCCGGAACCTGACTCGGCAATAATTAACACTCGTTTACCCATTATAACTATTTAAACTTTTTATACGATCATTAATAAAATCTTTATCACTTATAGGAACTCTCCATGTTATTGCCATAAAGTCTTTAATGGTCAAGTGTGTGAAAGGTGCATCATTTTGTACTGTGTTAAATTCATCATTTGCAGTGAGTTTATCTGCGATAATTACATCTTGAGCTTTTAATTTTGTAGATGTTGTCTTAATAGCTCCTGTTGTACTTATAAGCTTTTTACCCACTTCCTGCGGTGTTTTACCTCCTACACTATCGTTTGCTAATTTAAGCGTGTCTATAGGTATAAAATACGTTTTAAAACTACCTCTGTCTACACAAGGGTTTTCTTCTTTAAAATGAGGGTTATACGCGTAATAATATAACTTACCGCTATCATTTTCTTTACGTATTAAATCTTTATCAACAAGTTCTACATAGAACCCATTAGTGTCACTTATTTGTGACTCAAAAACACTAATACAAGCTCCTAACTCAGGAAACTCTTTAGGTTTATAAGCTAAGTGACCATAAAACTTAACATTACCCCCCATCATTTCAAGAAAATCTTCATGAAGTTTGCGAAGCTCTGCTGTTTTTTGCTTTTTTTCTTCTGCTATTGTCATTTATTTTTTTGTTTTATTTGTGGTTCAGCGCTCTCAACCATCTCCATTGTTTCATATTTTGCCATAAAATGCATTAGACCTGTATCACCTGCTCTATTTTTTAATAAAAATAAAAATATCATGTCTTTGTTGTCTATTATGTATCTATTGGGTCCATATGGGTTTAAGTTACGTTTAGCAGGTCTGTCTAAGGCTATTAATGTGTCAGCATGCTGTAGCATAGCATCTGCACCGAATATATCTGAATCCTTAATATAGTTACCTGCTTTACCTGGCTCACACCTCAATAATTGGTCAACTTCTCTATTAAGCTGACTAACTATTATAAAACATATTGGAAATTTCTTTTTTAATTTAGTTAAAGTTTCCCCTAACCTGTACAACATTTCTGTTCTACCTTCTTTACCGTATCTTACAAGAATAGTGTGATCTAATGTTACAATAGTATTTGTATACTGTAATCTACCACTACTATCTTTTCCTGAATATTGCTCCATATATTCTTCTACTGTTTTTTCTAATTCATCTACTGTAGGAGCGTCTTCTACAATATGATGTGGTGGATGAATTTCACGGTTCATTACAGCTTTACACTTTTCAAAATCTTGAGCAGTTATATTAGGAGCATAAACATCATTACTAGCTGAACACAATTGTTTATAACTAAGACCTATTAAATTACTAAATTCCCTCATAGCCATAGTTCTTGCAGGCATTTCAAGTTGAAATTCAAGTACATTAAAAGGATCTTTATTTTTAATAAAACCCTCTCTTATAAGTTGATCTTTAAATAATGTTTTTCCTGTACCAGGTCTAGCTCCTATAATATTAGTAGTATGCCACTCAAATCCTCCAACTAAAGCGTCATTTAATGAAGGCCAAGGAAGCTCAAAACTTGTTATTTCCCCTTTATGCCTACCTGCAATATAAGCAACAGCTTCCCTGTAACCATCAAAGTTACTTTTCCATTTCGACATATATTTGATTGTATTTGTTGGTTTTTTTTACTTATGTAAATTTAAGTAAAATAGATGAATTTATCAAATATTACACGAAGTGTTTTACCTCTTCTTCTTCGTCTATTCCACCATTTAAAATTAACTCACAATAGTCTGCTAAATCACTCTGAGAACTCATCCCAGGATCAGTTTTCCTAATAAAATATTTTGATGTTCTTGTAAAAGGGTAGCTTATATCTTCTTCTTGGTTTAGATATAATTTAGTGGCTTGTAAAACTATTTCCCAATCAAAATTATAATTATTAAAAAACCATTTAAAAGCAGCTTCTAGATTTTTAGAACTATTCCATAATCTTCTATTGTGAACACCAACTTTACCTTTTGGCCACATATCCTGATATTCTACAACTTTTTCTGAATAATTTGTTGTAAGACTCATTCTTTTAGCCGGATCATCACTAAGCATAAGATCTAATCTATTAATAACTTCAGATATACTAGGTATAACTTTATCATTTATTAGCATCTTATTGTTAATAAGTTTAATTTTTAATTCCTCAACATTAGTTAAAGAGCATTCTTGAGAGTGTTCTATACTCCATAATACGTAATATTCATCAGGAGTTAATTTTTTTTTGTTAAGTATGTCATACAGTTTTTTCATAATTTGTTGTTTTTGAATATTTTTTCATTTTGTCAAGTATATCTTGATAGATATTCATATAAAGTGAGTCACCTATAGAAATCATGTCTTCTACTTTACCAATAGAGGACCAAACTAAACTCCTATCTTGACCAATTTTATTAGAAATAACTCCGTCTGAATTTATTTTTAAATATTTTTTACTTATATAACAAAATAACTGCCTGTAAGCTACTATTTCAATTTTGCTAGTTTTATGCATTTTATAATTTAAACTAATTTTATGATTTTTAAACTTGGCGGAATTACCCCATTGTTCAATAAGTAGATCTGAAACTATATTATATAGTACATCAATTGATAATAATTTATAATCTAATATAAAAACATTAACAATACATTGAAAACCAAGAGTGTTTTCTAAGTCTCTTTTGAAATTTGTAGATAACTTATCTACAATAATACTTTTATTATTATTTTCTATTTCCATCTATATTTTATATATTGGTATATAACCTTAATATTTAACTCATGTCTAAATTTTCTAAATTTATAAAAGACCTATTTACTGAATTTAAAGTTGACAATAAAGTATCTTCTAAGAAATTTATGGGTATATTAGTAGGCTTATTAGCTGCAATAGGCTCTATATTAGAAGGACTACATTTTTATGACGTTAACCCTACTATTCTTGATTCTATGTGGTTTTACTCAGGAGCAATGTTAGGAGCATCTGTTGTTAGACATTTTTCTAAAAACTCTAATATTAATGAAGAAAAATAACATTATATTAACAATTTTACTTACTATTATAGCAGTGTTGATCATTACTGTTATTTTAATGAGGAATAAAGAACCTATTAAATTATTTGATCCAAAACCTTATTTAGAAAATATTAACAAAGCTGAACAACAACGTGATAGTGCTATTACAGAATTAAAAAAACTTGAATTAACATTAATTTCATTAGATGAACAAAAAACTAAAGTTAAATATAAGTATAAAACCATTTATGTTTATATTAACAACACTAATGACCCTGTCATTCTCGACAGTATCATACGAGCAAATTGGTAATATTCCGGATAGTTTAACATCAGTAAGCTATAATATACCTGAACTTCAAAAAATTTCTACAAAGCTTGTTAGAGCTAATGAACTAGAGATATTATATACTATTGCTGAAAATAAAATATGCACACTTGATTCAATGATAATTATTAAAAATTATCAAATAGAACAAGATGGTGTTATAATTAATAATCAAAAAAGTATAATAACCGGTTTAACTGCTGATGTTAAAAAGCTTAACTTACGTTTAAATAAAGTAGAAGTTCAAAAAACTTGGTTCAAGATAGGTATAGGAGTAGCAAGCGTCTGTTTAGGCGGATTAATAATGTATGCTATAGTTAAATAACTATTCATTAGAATAGTTAAAGATATACTTTATATCGTCAAGCTTATTAAGTAATTGATCATACTCTAATTGTTCATATTTTTTAATTAATTTTTCTTTTTCTTCTGCATAATTGCTAAAAAACTCTTTATCTTTTAAACTAAATTCAGTAAATATACTATTTTGTCTAGAAGCTATTAAATAACTTTCTCCTACTTTCAACACTTTTGCTAAAGGATGATTATATAAGAAACCAGTTAATTCTTTTTCTTCTTTAATGAACCTTTGCTCAGCTTTTTTTCTTATTATTTTTTCTAATGTTGTTTTATCCATAGTTTTATTTATTTAATTGACATCCCATTTTATGTACTTTTGTTTGTCCACACATAGGGCATTCTCTTTTTATTCTATTGTGACAGGTTTTACCTGATTTAGACCAATCCGCCATATTAGACCACGATTGGAATATTCCATCTTCTGCTGTATATCTATAACAGAAATGTTTTAATTTACAGTCTTTTGCATCTAAGCATTTGCTGATGTCGGCCATAGTTTATTTGTTTAGTTTTTACTCCCATGATTTACTATAAAAATCTCTAAAAGAGTTTAAGTATTTAACCCTCCAAAGTTTACGTTTCTTTTTTGATTTGATTCTCTTTCTTACTTTGTGAATCTTAGCGTTAATTAATTTATTTCTCATTGGTTTATTTGTTTAGTTTGTTTTGCATCCATTTAGCTCATAACACACGATTGAGTTGCATACTTCATTTTTGACACTAAGTCAGGTTTGCTTAATCCATTCTTACAATGTTCATTGATTAGCTTCATTAAATCCGTGTAGAAATATTCATCCAAAACACTTCTTTGATTGGCTAAGTTTAGGGCATCTTTTATAGCTTCTTTGATTGATTCCTCTGCTGATATTGCAGATTCTCTCCACTTATGATTCCATTTATCATAGATTTTTTGCACTAACTCTTCAACGTCTTTAGGTTGTTCCAACTCTGAGGTTTTACCGCCTTGTTGGGGACTATCCCGTAAATCCGAAAAGAATGTTTCATCTTTACCATCTACAAGATTTAAAAACTTTTGTTTGTTTTCATCTTTTGCTTTTTGGAGGACTGAATAAACATAACTTTCAGCCATTCCTTCGACATCGTGATTCATATTCATTTTAGCAGATACAGAACCCTCTATAAATCCATTTTTATACGCTTCAATTAATTCTTTTTTCATAGTTCTTTTTATTTAATAAAAGGCTGCGAACTTACTGCTGTCATTTAACTCAGGCTCCACCCATACAGAGCACCTTTTAAAACTTATATTTTTATTATGCAATGAACTCGCTTTCTGCTTTACATTCAACGTCAGGCATTATTCCAAACACTTCTCTTATTGTTTCTTTATCATACCCATCAAGTTCCAAAGCTAATTCAATGGCGTTTCTAATGGCGTACGGGTAAAAGCAAGTTTTAGTATCTATTGTTACTATTGGTGTTTGGCTTTCATTTTGGTTTTTTTCAATAATTATTTTCATTTTATCCGTAATTTTAAAAGTGGGTAACAATGTATAAATCAAATAGCCATCAAATAAGCTAAGTCAATGTTTACCTACTGTGTTAGTGTTTAATTGTTAATTTTGTGTTTGTTTATCAAATAGGAATTAAAACGCCTTTTGTTTTGGAGTTATAAACAATGCTACAACCTTTGCTTTAATTTATCAGGGTATTGAGTTACACCACTCGCTCTGTCATTTTCGTGTTTAAATTCAATCAAGAATACAAAGCCATCAAATAGTATATTAACCACTTTTACAGGTAATCGCTCTTTGCTTCCGTATTCAACGTAATCTAATTTATCACCTATTCTTATTTTATAATCAGTTATTTTATCCATCTTCATCATTTTTTAGTTAATAATCCGCACAGTTTACAACATCGTGTATACGCCATTAAAACGGCTTTTGTTTTGGCGTTGTAAGTAATGTTGGTTTATCCCATCGTTATTATACCTTTTCGGGTATAATGATGGCTTTTATACTCATTTTATGCCTTATCGGGTATAGAAGTACTCATGATAAAAAATAGGGGCTGTTGTGTCACCATCTGAAGGTGTTAATGAATAGAGTTTGCAACCTCTCATCAAAACTGTTAGCCAATTTCCCCTAATCTTATATGCCAAACCGTTAGCAGTAATAATCAATGCTTAAAGTTTAATATTATTAATAATTTTTTCTAAATTACTAATATTTTTAATAAGTTCTTTAACATCTTTAGAAGGTTTAACAGCTTCTGTAATATATCTATTAAGGCAATTCTTTATAGTTCCGGAATACCAGACATTAGTTCTTATAGTATTTTTACCTGTTTTAGGATTTAATTCACCCTCTTCTTGAAAATGTAATATCCATTGATTAGCATCATTTTCTAAATGAAATTTATTATCTAATTTTATCATTTTTATAAATTATTATATTATTAATTTTATCAATTAACTCTTGGTTAATATTGCTGACTTTATATACATGGTTAAAGTCATGTTCTACTAAATTAAAATATCTAGCAGATCTTTCTCCCTGAAATACATAAAATAATCCGGGAGTATTGTCTAATTGCCTAAGTAAACTTTTAATAAAGTTAGACCAACCTTTCATATGTGATCCTGGAGTGTTTACTATTCTTGTTAGCTCAGGTGATATAATTAAGGTCCCTTTATCTAAGTTAGTAATACTACTAATATTAATATCATCTAGTATAAGTATACACTTTAAATCATTATAATTACATTGTTCAAAAGATTTAAAAATGTCGTTAACAAAAGGCTCAAACATAATACCTTTTTTATATTCATCGTATAAATACGATAAAATATTACGCAATTCTCTTGTATTAAACCAAGGATCTAATATTATCTCCCAATTAGTTTTAGTAATTTTATTATAAAGTTTTTTCTCTATATTATCAATATCTATCATTTTTTGTTTAAATTTACTTTATGGCAGAGATTATAACAGTAAAAGCATTTAAAAAAGACGCGACGCCTCTTGTAAAAATAGGTTTAAACGTGCATAAAGAAATATTAGCAAGTTATTTAATATTATTTGAAGAACTAACTAAAGAAGAACAAGAAGAACTTATTAAAGATCTTGGAAAAACTGAGTCATCTGGCGTTTTAAATCTTACATTAAAGAAATACCAACCTATAGCTACACTATCTTATCTTATAGGTCTTATAGAGAAGTCTGCTGAAGAACAAAATTTAATGCAAGATACTGAAGTAGACGTAGATGAGATTAGAAAAAAACTTAATGTAAGTTAATTCCTAATTCATCACCTAATGTTATTGTTTCTTTAATAGCAAAATCTAGCTCATCATAACTAGCATTAGCAAAAGATTCACCGTCGTAACCTATTCTACTTTTAATTTCATTTTTAATAGTATTAAAGTCATTACCAGTATCTTGTGCAATAATTCTTATACATTTATGTATTTTATTTAATTGACCTTGCGTATGATCATCATTTATTTCCTCTATAAATACTCGATATCTTTTATCTTGTTTTAAGCACTTGACAAATTTATCAAACATTGCTTCACGTCCTTTATTTTCAAATACTAGTTTATCACCTTCTTTTATAAAGAATGTTTCATGGAATACATCACTCATTTACATGATTTTTTATTAAATTTATTAATTCAGAAGACCAATAAGAATGAATTATTGGGTTATCGGTTGCTTCTTTTAAAAACGTCAAAGCTACAAAATCATCATATTCTTGATAAATGCGTAAAGTATATTCTTTAAGAAAATATTCATAGTCTATTATGTGTTTTAGTATATCTTTTCTATTTTTAATATCAGCTATTTTCATCATAATTCTTCTATTTTTGACCTTAAACCTTTTTCTAATAAAGCTTCATGAATAGGTTTTAATTTATTTAAATTACCCCTTTTAACATCACATTTCCCTTTAAAATGGATAATATTAGCGCATTGTTCAGCTTGTATACTCGTATGAGAGCAGTACTTAACTAAACAATATATAACATGTTCAAAACTGTTAACATCATCATTATAAACTACAATAGCTCGCCCTAAAGAAGAGTTAATTAATTCCTCTACAGCAATATCTACTTCTTCATCAATGTCTATACTGTTATTTTGCATTATATTTATTTTTTAAATAGTTGCATTGTTCACAAGAGCAACCTGATTCATTACTAGATTTTGTTATACTATTAATATACTGACTTTTAGTTAAATCAGAAATTCTAACATACATTAATCCATCTGTTTCAAATTCACCCATATCTAGTATGTGTTCGTTAACATCATTTAAAAGTCCTAGCAAATCATTGTGCTTGTCTCTTTCATAAATATAAGTTTGTACGTGCTTTGTTTCAAAAACTATTATACTACCGTCTGACGTAATAGCTTTTGCAGATATATGTTTACTTACTTTTTTAAATTTTATAATATACTTATATTTTTTTTTTAAATATTTATAAAAAGCAACTAGTACAACATACAAAAGGGGTAATACTAAAAGTACTACCCCAAAAATAATCCAATCTAATTTACTCATTTGACTATTAATAATATTGAGAAAATAAAATGCATTAAAACAACAATCCAAAGACTCACACTAAGCATCCTCACATTTAAGATATTGTAATTAATATAATCTTTAAGATGTTTTGTTGTAGTAACTACATCCGATAATACTTCTACCACATTACTCATATCTTCAGAATTTACAGATGTTTTACTAGCTCTATCTAAAATAATAGCATCTGCGATATCTTCGACAAATTCATCTAATCTTTCATTATTAACCTTACTAGTGTAGAATCTTACATCATTTTCATTAATAGACTTATATATGAATTTTTGTAAATCTTCTTTATTATCTATTTCGTTTATTTTTTTATTCATATCTTTTATTTATTTATAAAACATTTATTAATACTATCATAATACTTTATCTTATCTTGTGCATAAGCACTTAAAGCATTTTTAACCCATTTTTCATCAATAGTAGCTTGATAACATAATATATGTATAGTAGCTGTTTGATCAGGATTTAGACGCATTAGTCTACCAATTCGTTGTTGACTTTTAACATTATTACCATAAGCATGTAGTATTATACCAGATTCTAATTTAGGGATATTAACCCCTTCATTAAGTTGTAATACTGCAGATAATCTTGTAATATCACCATTTTTGAAAGATTCTAAATTTGTATTACTATTTGTATTACCGCTATGATAACTATGCTCACAAAGCCTGTCTGCTTGATCTTTATAATTAGTAAATATTATAGTTTTACTACTTGGAGGCATTATATTTAATAATTCTTTTACATAATCTTCTTTACTTAGAAAATTTTGCATTTCTTTCATCCTCATAACTCTACATATTTGTAAAGATTTAGCATTACCGCTTTCATCAGCTTTAGCAAGTCTACTTGTCCAATAATTATAACTATTTAACTCAGATGTGTACCAAGATTTACCTTTAACAGGTAAGTTTTTTCTATCATCTAGCGGTAACATATGAACTATTATTTTATAATCATTAAGCATGTCATCATTAACACCGTCATCTGTTGTATATTTATACACAGTAGGCATATATTTGGTAATTAAATCAGCTCTTACACCTTTTTCAGGCATTGTCCCGGATAAACCTAATATTTTCCCATTAAATAATATAAGAAATGGCTCATGACTTGCTTTTAAGCTATGACATTCATCAAAATAAACACAATGATAATCATATGAACTTTTCAATAATGATCTATAAGTGACAAAAGTTATACTATCTAATAGATAATCTAACTTAAGTACACTTATAGCCTCCGACCAGGAATCTTTTATTGACTTAGTAGGGTGAACAACTAGAAATTTTCTAGTATTATCTGCCTCATATAATTTAAGCATGTGTTTTAGACCCAAATAAGTTTTACCTGAGCCTACAGACATATCTACGCTACATTTAAAATGTGGCCAAATAATATTAAGAGCCTCTTCTTGAAGTTTCTCTTGTTTTTCTAATTTAGTTTTTCCACTGTTCATAATTCACTTTTAATTTTTTAATAATTACAAATATCTTTTATTTTACCTATAGGTATCCAATCTCCGTCAGAACCATCATATTCAGGTGAATATTCAGCTTCATATGTAGTACTTTTAATTTCAGGAATAAAATCTTCAAAGTTTTTCTTTGGAAACTCACAATCTTGATAATTCTCAATATTTCCTACAATTTGTGTATAATGTAATGTAGAATAAAAAATACCACCATCACCACAGGATACCCATAATTCTAATGTATAAGGGTTTAAATAAATCTGACCATAATCCCATGTATAAAAATTCTTAGCATGATTATTTACTTGATCTATTATAGGTCTTAAAGTAGTTAGATTAAGATTAGTACATAAATATGTACATTCTTCAGCTAATACTACTGTAAGCTCTTCAGAACCATCACTAAATACTCTTACTTGTACTTTATCTCTGTACTCAGCGGGAAGTTTAAACTTACTTATTCTTTTCCAATTTGAAACTTTATAGTTGTTATTAATAATTTCTACACACTCTTCTGTACTATCTGCTTCTTCAAAACAATATATTATTTTATTCATAATGTTGACTATTTAATTTATTTATATTCTAAAGCCTGCTTTTTTTCTTATTATATTTACGTACTTTTTAATAGTGTTATCATTAACATTTTCACCTTCTAACCATTCTAAATACGAGAATGGTACGTTTTTTAAAGGTCTGTCTTTATATTTACCAAAAGGCATTTTATAGTTTTGATATGTTTTACCATATTCTCTCCACAATTCTCCTCCTGGTATAAAATCAGGTAACTTTTTATTCATAATTTTAATATTTAGTATTACTAAATCCAAGATCTCGCGCTTCTTCAGGATGTTCCTCAGTCCAACAATGACAAGCTCTACAAGCAGGTTTCCATGTTTCTATTTTAAGATAATCACACAAACGACCTGACATATGATGCACGTCTGTGGCATCATTTTGACATATACCCGGAATATGCATTTGACATTTAGGATTTTTAGTTAAGAATATTCTTCTAAGTTGTGAGTATTCATTATCTAAACTTTGTTTCTTAGCTGATACTTTTTTAATATTTTTTATAGGATTATCTTTGTGTTTATACCAACATTGTTGACAATATTTATCTCCTTTGTAGTTTTTCCAAATATATTGGTCTTTTTCACAAGCTACACATAATTTTTTCTTTTTTTCAATCATCATTACTTGTTTTACTATAATTTACAATTTCTTTATTAACAAGTTCTATTAATTTTCTAAGACAAGTTAGTTTTAATTTTTTGTGTATGTCAAAGTTTTATTTTTTATCTGATTTATCACTAAGTAATTCAACTTTAAGAATATTTGATATTCCTAAAACAACCATCACAATACCTAAATATGCCCAGGAGCCTTCATTAAAAAGATCAAAACCCAAGCATGTAAAAATAGCTGTAGCTATTCCAAAAGAAAACCCTTCATAATAATCTTTACTTATCTTTTTCATATTTAACAATTTTAATTAGTTTTTTAAGACCTTGTGTTAAATCATAAGGAATAAACTCTTTTTCTAGCATAATTTATTTGTTTTTTTAGGAGAGGTAGCAGGACTCGAACCTGCGATAGATACTTATTTTCATAAGGTGACACAACCTCCGTGACATTATACTCTACCTCTCATTGTTTATATTTTATTTTAATTTTAAAGTTTTTTGAAATGTAACTTCTTTAGCATCATCTATATTTAAAACACCACCTTTTATAAAGTATTGTTGTATAAGTGTGTTAATCATTCTAGCTCCTAAAGTATTTTTATCAAAAAACTTCTTAATATAACCTTTAATATAAATGCTTACTTTTTCAAAATCTTCATTAAATAACTTACAATATTTATCTAGTAAATCACTTTTATCAACTATTCTGTTAAGATCTTCTAACGTTAGAGGTTTAGTATTGTAAATTAACCCTACTCTGCCTAAAAATTCAGTTTTTAATCCTATTTCACGTAATCTATCTAAAGTAATGTCTTCTTCATTGTTAAAAGCACCAGCAAACACAAATAAAACGTTATTAACAGGTACAGACACATATTTACCATAATCGCCAAATACTTGTGTAGTTCTTGATTCTAAAACTTTTAAAAACTCATTTTGTACACCTGTTGTTGACTCATGCGCTGAACTATCATTTGAATTACCTGATATAAATAATTTATCAAATTCATCAACAAATACAACAGTTAACTGTTTTTGTGTATTAGCTAACGGTGATAAAGCTTTAGATAAACTATTACCACTTGTACCTTCTTTAGTTAATTGAGCAGCATTTACTTCAATAAAATTCATTTTGTATTTTACAGAAAGATTATTTATAGTAAATGTTTTACCACTACCACTTTCCCCTGTTAAAATAAAATGCGGTTTAATTTCACCTTCTGATGCTTCAAAAATACTAAATATTTTTTCTATTTCTTTCACTAATTTATCTTGACCCACTATATTCATTTTATTATATTTTAAGTTAAACTATCATTTACTTCACTATCTTTATTTTTATCCACTATGTTACTTTCTGTAGAACTAATTAATAAACCAGAACTTATAGTTTTATGAACTAAAGCTGCTGTACCTCTTATTTCTACAATCTCATTTTTTTGTTGTAATATTGATTTTAATATTTCTTCATCTAAAGATGTTTCCGGAGTAATAATCAAAGTTACTTTACCATTGCAAACTGCTTCTACCCTCATATTATTTTAAATTTAATTCATAAAAATCTTCAGGTAATACGTTGTTAGCAACAAGTAAATTAATAATTTCTGTTTTAGTTATACCTAAATCTTCATTTTTTAACGTTACTTTATACTGTTTGCCCCATCTAGATAATTCTGGTGTAAGTAGCTCACTAGTAACTCTTCCTTTAGGAAACATAGCTGTTAATAAACCATTACTTAATTCAATAACTTTTTTCTGTTTGTAAACACTAATAACACGTAATGCTTTCTTTTGATTACGTATTATAGTAGTAATTTCTTCTTCTTTCATTCTTTTAACGGCATTTTGGTTATATATTTTTAAACCTAAAAGTGCCTTTTTATATAGAAAATTTTGATATTTACTATAATCTACAACAATGCTGTCAAGAGCTTTAGCTCGTTTACCATTATTTGTGTTGTATTCTGAATTTCTTCCTCTGTAATAAGCTTCTTGTTTCATATATTTATTTTTTTATAACAAAAAAAGAGGGCCATTACAGCCCTCCTCACACAAACAAATAAAAGATTAACTAACTAACCCTTATTCAACTAATCTTCATTGTCTTCATCAAAGTCTTGATCTAACATTTTAAACTCAGATGGTATTTCACTAACATCTTTAGTTTCAAAATCATCCTCATCAAAACCTAATTCTTCTTTTTCTAAATAACTATCCCCTCTTGAATCACTTGCTGATTTAAAAAAAGGATTTCTTATTTCTGCTCCATAATACTTATTAGCCATAAGATTTTGAATACCAGCATGGTCTAAGTTTAAATAATCATCTAAACTTATCTCTACTGTTCTGCCATCTGGTAGTTGATATAACATATGTAAATATACGATATATAAAACTATAAGATGTTTTAAAATTCAAAATTAACTTATTATATAGCTAAAACTTTTATTCAAAATATTGCGTTACTAGTTGTTTAACTTTATCGTTATAATCAAGCGCGGTAGCATAATTTATTTTAGTTAAAAACTTATAATAATTACCCCCTTTATAGCGTTTATCTTGCCAACGCTTATAGTAAGCTATACTAAACACCCAATGATCGAATGAGATATATCCAGAACTTATGCAATTATTTTCTGCATCTCTTTCTTTACATATAAAAAAACCAAATAAGTTATTATAATCTAAAGAACAATTTTCACATTCAAGATTACCTGTTTCTAAATAAGCTTGAGCAGCAACTATTTTTGGATGTTTTATCTCATATGCTATACAAGCTTCATATACATTTTCTTTTGTTAATTCTAAGTTAAACCCCATTAAAATAAATAATGGGGTTATAAGTAAATTTATCATTGTTTTTTATATTTAGCATTACAGAAATCATAATCTCCTTGAGCATAGTAAATAGCATTAAAAGACAATCTAACTATAATAAAATCATTATTAATAATTTGAACATCACCTATTTGTTGTGCATTAATTCCTCCGGTTAGTTCATAAATTTTACCTGTAGCTATAGAATAAGGGTAATTATTTATCGTTAGATCAATTGACCCTTCAGGTGTGATAGAAGTTATATAACCTTTCTGGATAAATGCAGTATTACCTGAACCATTTGTAGGAGAATAATCTTCATATATATTCCATATACCTGTCATAGAATTTGCTGTAGGTGTTACATCATCTTTGTCACATCCCATTAAAAATAGACTTACAATAAGTCCCACTATGTACTTTTTCATAATTTTAATTTTTCACTATTTAAACTTATTAATTCTGGTTCAAACGCTTGAACACTCTTTTTAAACATATAAACTCTCATTGGAGAACCTCCTTTACTTAAGTAATGATAGATATTAACTAATTTTAGATCAGGCACAAGCCCACAAATATCATTAGGTATGTCTACATTCCTTATTTTGTCGTTCTCTCCTGAGAATGCACTTAAATCATCTCTAGCACCTAATAGTGTAATAGCAAGATAACCTTCTTGCTCTAAAAGATTTCTACTGGCAATAGACGATATTGTATCTTTAACATATTGACTATAAACTCCACAAAAGTCTAACCACATATTAGTATAACTATTTGTAGATATTTTCAACATGTCTAGACAATCAGCTTTAATATAACTTATATTATGATTTACTGCTTGAACTAATCCTTTACTGTAAGTATGTTGATTTTTTTCAACACATACCATCTTAAGTCCGGGATTAATCTTAAGCATGTCTAATTCAAATATAAAATTATCTGCAGGTAACGAAAGAATTCTGCTATTTCCATTTATATTTTGGTTAAAATAACTCATTACTATTTTTCTAGTAATGTCTTTTACATTACTTTCTTCATTAGTAAACGGTAAAATAACGTTATTAATTGGTTTGTCTTCTATACGCGCACTACTTACTTCTACTATTTTATTAGATGTTGCTTTATTAAGATTTTTAGTGTTTATTTTAGAATTCACTAAACCATCTTTTTTTAATTTACGTAGTTTACTACAAACACTATAATAAGTTCTTTTAGGGTATTTCTCTATAAAAACTTTTACAGCCTTTTTATCTGTTAAATTAGTCTCACATAATAGTTTTAAGTCTGCTACCTCTTCATTAGAATAAAAATGAAAATTATTAGATTTTGTGGGCTTAGTAACATTATTTTTTGCTTTTTTCAATTGTTTACAGTTAATTTTATTTTGTTTTTTTAAACTATTGACTTTAAACTTAACAGAAAAATAGCTTCTATTTGGATATTTTTTAACAAATTCTCGTATACCATCTGCTGATGTTTTATGATTTTCACATAATAAAATTAAATCGTTAATCTCTTGCTTAGAATAAGTTTGGTATTTAGATCTAATTTTAGAATGAACACTTTTTGCATATTTACTATATTTATGCGCATAACTATCTTTTGTTCTCCCTGGATATTTTGCATTAAATAACTTATATGATTCTCCAGAGTTTAACCCCTCACTGGCATGCTTTTCTATCATGGCAGTTTCATTACTTGTATAACTATTTTTCATCTTATTCACTTTTTTGTTTAAGTATTCATCTTTTATTTCTTGGCATAAGCCGAATATTTTAGTACTATTACCGTTTAAATTTCTTAGTTTTATTTTGTATTTATATACTATGTGTTTATCAGCTTTATTTAATAGTTCTCTATTTACAAATCTATTTCTTATTTGACAAGCTTTGTAATCTGTGTCTAAAGTATGTCTAAGAAACATATTAGTAGTTATATCTTGATATGTAGGGTATAGCACTTCTATGATAGTATCTTCTATCAATCTTTGATTTTCAATCATTACTTTTTATTAATTACATAATCATTAACGTGTAACCATTCAAGAAATCCGCCTGTTGTAACTGACTCAGATCTTGTTCTAGCGTATAATTCATACATTTGATGTAGTTTATATATATTATAAACAGGTTCCTTTTCTTTAATGTTTTCAATTATATATTTACGTATATTGTATAATACAATAGCAAAACCAAAAATAATTAAAGCTAGTATATAGTCACTCGCCATTAAAGATATTACCATACTAATCAAATAACATCCAATTATAGCTGTTAATGTATTTTTTATATTCATAATTTATTTTTTAAGTTTATTGGTTTATCGTATATCGAGATACGCAATATTAGCTATTATTTTTAGCTGCTTTAAGTAAATCTCCAATAGTATTAATACCTTGATTACTATTGTCTATTGCTTCTACTTCTATTTCATGCGGTAATAGTTCAGCTAATTCATCTGTAAACCATACTGACACTTTACCACCCCCTATACCTACTCTTCTTGCTATAGGTTTAACTTCTCCTGAAGGGAGTTTAATACCAAATGTTGTACTCATATTAATAAGGATTAAATAAAAGTTCATCATATTTATCAGAACCTTTTATGTAAAGAAAATATTGATATTTATAATGTTGTCTAGAATAATCATTAGGCTTATAGATTATTGAGCCCATGTAATTAATTTTAATAGTTATTCTTAGTATATTCATAATAATGTAATTAAAAAAGGGTGATCTTATTTGACCACCCTTTAAAGTTTAATTCTGACCGGGAGACTTTTCGCGATTAAAACTGTAAACCCTACATTAATAATAAAGTCTCACCGGTAGTTTTATACTACATTTCGTTTAATTCTGCTTGAATTTTAAGCATATCATTTGCTAATTTTTGATCAGCAGATAAGTTTTCTTCAAGAGTAGACTTAATTCTGTTAAGTCTTTCTAGTTGACTTTGGAATGCTACTTCTTGAATACGCATAGCAATATCTTCTTTCCAAACATTTGCAGAAAAACCAGCAATAGTAAACTCTGGTGTTTTAATACTAAGATTAAGATTAATAATTTCTTGATTATACGCCTTTTCTTTAGTTGTTATAGTAGCACTTAACATAATTAGATCATCTAATTTGTTTATATGAGCTACTTCTGATAACCCTGGATAAGCCACGCCTAGTGTGCTTGCTTTTTTCGCACCGCTGCCTGTAAGTTTTTTAATTTGCGCGTTTACGTCATCTAACATAGCAGGAATCTTATCTGCTGAATACTGAGTAACTTTTGCCACTTCGGTCTTTGCTGTTGTTTTTTTCTTAACCATTTTACTTTTTGATTTTATTTGTTTATATTAAAAAATTGATAATGTTTCTACACTTATTTTTTTCATTAATTTAAAGGATTCAAGAGCTTTATGTCTTTGATTCTTTGTAATATTAGTACCACGAATAAGAGTGTTTGCGCTTGTTATTAAACTATCTTCTTCTACTAAAAGTTTGTCTCCAAAATTCATACTAACTGAATATTTAGTAGCGTATAAGATTTCTCCTTTTTCTATAAGTTCCCCTATTTTTATTTCTCTGTACATAATCTAGAATATTTCTAATGTTTCTACAATACTCATATTAATATCATGATATGGTATAAACTTCTTTGCTTTAACACATTGTTGAAACCATATTTTTTGTTCATGTGATGCTAGTTTACATGAGTCTATTCCATCATACATATAACTATTACCACAGTTGAAGTTTCCCATAACCTTAGTAAAGTTTTTGTTATTATATGAAATATAAGAATCTATGATATCTTTACCACTATAACGGACGGTACCTATGTAGGTTTTATTATCATTAAAATGAAATGTGTATATTTCACCTTCTTTTAAATCTTCTTTTTTCATAGTTAAAATATTTCTAGTGTTTCTATCTGTGAATAATTATTTAGATATTTTTCAAACGCATTTACTGATTTAAAGTGTATACCCCAAAAATTATCCCTACAATGAAAGGAAGCTTTATTGTTACAATAACCATAATAAGTACCGCTTCCATTATATGTTTTTTCCTTTAATACACCATAGAGTAAATTATCTAATTTTGTAAATTCATCTTGACAAGAGCCGACGTATACACTAAAAGCTCCTAATTCTTTTATTTTTTGTTTCATAATGTTATTTTAAAATATTTCAAGTAATTCTATTTTACGTATTTTACATAGCACAAAATTAGGATACCAATAGTGATTATTTAGTTTAATATCTTTATAGTCATGACTAATATTATGAATATCAATAATTTTATATTTTTTACCTATTGAATTACTCATACTACTAATCCAAGAAGTGTCATATTCCTCATCTTCAGTAGGTTTACGTAAAACTATTACTTCATCACCTATGTTAAGCTCTTCCATAATTATTTATTAAAATCTGTTAGTTTCTTGATGTGTTTCCAAGGGTCTTCACCACCATCAGGGTCTTCGCATAAATCACCTTCTATGTATTTTACAACATACCAATGACTACCGCCATCACTCGCAGCAACCCATTCCCCTTTCTCAAATGTTACTGGTCTTATTTGGCTAAACCCCTCTAAGGTGTATTCTGTGAAGGAAATTAGGTCGTTGTGGATTGCACGCTGCACTCCTTCAAAAATAATATAATGAAATTTATTCTCTGTTCTAGAGGGCTTATCATACTCACCCCACCCAAAAGGATAAACAAACACTCTATCGCCTTTTTTAAATATTGTTTTCATAGTTTTAGTTTTTTTCAAACATACTTTTTAACTTTTCTTCAAGTTTTGGAAACACCTTATAGATTTGGTTTTTGTAAGCATCAGATATTTCTAATATTTTACCAGTTGTAATCTTTTCAAAATCTTCTTTCCACTCATCAGGTACGCTAAAAATATACGTTCCATAAGTGCTATCATAACTATCATCAAAAGTTGTTACGAAATTTGGGTGCTTCATTAATTCTTCTTCGCCAAAATCACAACCTCTATTGCCGCCACCTACACGAGTATAAACGTGCAAATAATTGTCGTATTCAGGATGCTCTTCGTCTTTTAAAAAGAAGTTTCTAAATCTTGGATACTCGTCAGGGTGTTTCCCTAACATTGGCAATACAAAGAAAGTCAACTGACTTACTCCGTTCATCATATTGTACATACTCATAGTTTTAGTTTTAATTATTTTAATGTTTTTAATGTGGTTTATGCGGTTGTTACCCAACATACTCAGGGAAGTACTCTTTTACTAATTTAGAGTTTCCGTTGTTTGGGTTGTACCATATTAGCTTTTGCCGTTCATTCATATCCTCTTTTATACAATGTGGATGACAAGCCCATATAAATATGTAAACACCACCTTCTTCAAGTATTGCGTTTATTGCCATTGTATCTTTTCCCCATCCACTACTGTTTTGGAATTTAATTCTTTTATTTGGGTCTAGTTTAGGTAGTATTTCTAGTAATTGTTTTGCCTTCATTTTGTTTAGTTTTTATCGTGGATGTTTCCATACCCCTAAAATTTACCTGAGTTTAAATGTCCTCTGAAGTTATAAACAATACTAGCTCTATTATTCCAACAAACAAAGTAATCTAATTCGTCTATTGTTTCTCTATACATTACATTGTCCCAACCATTAGGTTTTATTCCTGGTGACCACCATGCTTGTTTTTCCTCATCCCAACACTCCAAAAACTCAACAGGCTTTTCGTTCTCTTCTTTCTTGTCTAATCTTAATACTTTTCTCATACTAAATATTGTTTTCAGATTGACAACCTGAACAAAGTTTCACTATATTTTTCTCAAAAATACCACCACAAAAATCACAAGTTTCTTTTTTATAATTTATAGAGTTTTCTATTTGTAAATGTAGCCAACTAACAAAAGTCTGTAAGTATTCAACTCTTCCTACTCCTTTTATTGTAGGTGTTTGTTCTTCAAATTTTTTCTGTAATTCAGTTCTGTTGTCTTTCATTATTTTTAGTTTTTATTAGTTTAACGTTATTAATGTGGTTTATACAGTTGTTATGCACCATTATAGTTTTGTGCATATTTATAATTACTCTCGTGCGTTTCAGTTAATGTGGTACATCCACATTTGCATTTTTCTTTTGGTGCTATCCAAATATCTTTACAGTTGTTGCAAATCAATACTTTTTTGTCATTCCAATTTGTTATCATAATTATTTGTTTTGAATTATTAATAAAACAAAAGGCAATTAAGCCTTTTGTTTATTATAAGTTTTCTTCTATAAATTTATCCATTTGCTCTTTAAATACTTCTCTTAATTTAGGATGAGAAGTTTTAGTTGTATCTAAAGATTTATAAAGTAGTTCAATCACTTCTTCTCTATTCCAACTATCCTTAATAGCATGAATAGTGATAGTATTGTGTGAGTCTGTTTTTAGAGATAAAACCCTATGCTCAGGCAACCAAGCTTTATTATTAAAATGAACCCTATACTCCACATCCACTTCATCAATACCACCTACTTTACAATACTTCTCGATGAAGGCTTGTGATGGTTGCGGTAAAGTAAGCTTAGGGTCAGTAGATGCTATGATTTTTCTACAGTCGTTTAAATATATCTTTTTTCTATTTTGAGTATAACTTCCATCAATATTATAAGGTACAAAATAATTAGGTTTATTTAAAAACTCTGCTAAAAGAGGGAAATCTCCTTTATAATTAGCATGACTATTTGAAGTTATTTTCCCTATACCATAATATTTAGAATATATATTATCATCTTTCTTTATCTCTTCATCTGTTGTGAAGTATAGGTGGTTTATATGTGTTTTAATACCAATACCATTCCATGCATGCCCATTAACTGTAACTCTTTCACATTTAAGTGCTTCAAGCTTACCCCAGTTATATTTTCTTGAATCATTAATAAAGAATTTTCCTTCCTTTACTTGATACTTTTGATCTTCTACTGGTAACATAACCACCTTACATCTTTTTCTATTACTTTCCATTTGTTTAAGTTTTAGATTAATAATTAATAAATAAAATTATTCAGCGTTTAAAAAGTCTTCATATAATTTTACTTTCGCCTCTAACTTTCTAATGTGTTTACCTTTAGTAATATCACCTTTCTTAAGTCTTGAGGCTTTTTGCCTTCTCAATTCTTCTTTGTAATTTTCTAACTTATTTTTAATATCTTCCATCTGTTTAAGTTTTAGATTAATAATTAGTATTAGCACCCTCTTTCTTACATCTTAACATACAACGCAGAGGTCATAAGAGTAGGGTGCCTCACTATTTAAGTATATTATTTTCTTCAATATAAGTTTCTCTTGCAATCCTACATTCGTCAATAGTTTCAAAATATCCTAATGATATATTTTTACCATCAACTTTGATTTGCTGTCTATATTTACTAGCTCTTTTTTCATAGTAACAACCTTTAACTCCTGTTTTATTAGTAGTTCTAATAGTTGCATTTCTATTTTGAATCTGTCTAGTAGCCCATCTACAATTAGAAGGACAATAATTTAATGCTGAATTTAATCTATCAATTTCTAGATCATCAGCATATCCATTAGATAATGCCCAAATTTCAAAACCTTCAAAATTAACCCATTCTACAGTTATTCCTTTAGCTCCATAATAACTATAACTGTTGTGATTAGGGTTATTACATCTTTGCTTCATACCATTATAGATATTATATAATCTTTTATTTTTCATATTACAAATATAAGTATAAACAATGGTAATTCCTAATACGTGTGACCCTATTATTAGCACCGTCAACATTACTTGGTACGGTCACGTAGTTACTTCGGGTCTTTCGAGGTTTCTGTTAATTCCTAGGAACTTAATATGAGGTAAACCTTTACCTTAATCATATTTTTACAGCTTCACTATAACTACTTGCTGAGAACTCCCAATAGTGTGAATTATCCTTTCTTGCGATTAAATCCAAGAGCCTTATAATCATATTAAGATTATCTTCCTAATTCACTAAGCAACATATCTCATTTAGTATCACTGGCTAACAGTTATGTTCTCACCTTGCTAAACTTTAAAATTGTGAGACTCATTATACTAATACAGTTGCATCTATTCCTAATTGTAATTTTATAACAGGTTTAAACATATAGAGACTGGTAAACTCAAATTCTCGGTTTAAATACTGTATAACTTAATACACAGCCCTTACTTCTGGCGTGTCTTAACTGTTGTAGTTTCGTCCTTCCTATACTGCCATAATTACAATCTTTACCATTACTGGTAGGTTATCTTTGATTTATGTGAGATAAGGGTTTTGCTCACAACAACTTATACGTAGTTGCCAAACGTGTGTAATACAACACAATATTAATAGTATCAATACATTATAACACTTATTCTAACCTGATTAATTCCAGATGTATATAATTTAATCTTTTGGTTCAAAATTAATACATTCCTTTGTTTTCCACACAGGATCAAAGTTTATAGGATAATTAAACCATCCATTTTTCTTTCCATGCTCATGTCCTGTCATCTCAGGATCTGGTTTAGAACATGCACTATGAGCACTACCAGGAACCTCTCTTCTATGTTTACATTTATAACAATTTGTATTTTCCATAATTTCTAAGATTTTAATTAATAATCAGGTTCTATCAAGAACGCGGGTCTCAATGATAGATTATGCCTAAGTAGTCTTACCTACCCTGCACCAAAAGGTCTACGAAGCGTCCGTCTCAGCACCTGATTAAGTCCATAACTGAAGTCTAATTTTCATTAGTCTTAATAACATTTCGTCATCTTGTGCATCATCATCAGAATACTTTGGTTTTTTACGTTTTTTCCACCATTTATTTAGAAATCTTATCTCATCTACAAACTCTTTGTTGGCTTTATAATCACAGTGAGTATCACCTTTTTCTTTTTCAATATAATCTTGTAATATCTGAAAACAAGCATGTAACATTAATTCGTCACGATCAACGTAATGTTTTTTATTTAATGATTTTATTTTTAATTTCACAATTTATAGTTTATTTAAACTCTTCTGGAATATGTTTATAGGTAATTTTTGCTTTAGCGTTTCTTTAAGTTCGTGCCATATTTCGGGTTCGTGTTCTTTTAAGCATTTCATTATTCTTATTGCAGTAGTTCCGTTTAACTGCATTTCACTTATTGTTATTTCTACTTTTTTACTCATAATTTTAAAATATATCTAGTTCTTCTATTATTGATGCTTTCTCCACTACTACACTTGGTATATAAAGACCAGTCTCTTTAAAACAAGGATTTCCATATGGACTAATATCCTGTACAGTCAAGGTTTTACCAATGTATCTGTCCATAGCTGGCATCCACTGGCAGCTACAACTACGTCCTTCAGAGTATGTTGCTCTTCTTGTTATAATTACTTTATCTCCTTTTTTTAACATAATAAGTTTTATTTAATTTTAAAATATGTCTAATTCTTGTATATTACTTGTAGTACCATAATTCTCACCAAAATATTCTTTTTCTGCTTTAAGAAATCTAATAACTTCAGAATTAGTCATTTCTCTTATAGGATAATTTCGATTAGGATCATATAATGCACTATCAACAATATAAGGTTTCTCTTCACCGTTTTTTAAATAAAATTTTTTAACAGGAACTACAGCGTCAGACTCATTTAAGTGAGAGTATCTAAAATAATAATCATGTATATATCCGTTTACCTTGTATAATTTATTTTTTACTAATTCCATTGTTTATAATTTTAGTTTAAAATTTAGTTTTATTTTATATAGTCGCAACAGCTAGATTCAAACTAGCCCTGTCATATTATTTAGACGTGTCAACCTAACCCTTAAAGAGCTTTGTTGCGAAATACTAGACTTTCCTATCTAGCAGCAGATCTTTGTCTGAGGTTTATTATTTAAATAGATATGATTCTTGGGTTTTACTATAGGTTATTACCCTATGCCTGATGTCTTGCAAAACAGAGCAGGGCCCTCAACAGAGTATCACTGGTGGTCTCGGTGATCAAATCCGGGATTAAGTGATTCCTTTCAATATCCATTATATCTTCTGTATATCTATTTAATAAAGTCTTAAATTATGTGATGTTAATATAGTCTCATGGGTTTCATTCTAAATACTGTAGTCATAGGTCCTCCTGTAGTTACAAAAAAACCATAAGCATAAGGATCATAAAAATGCATACGTATATCTCTAGAGTATTTTCTTAATTTTAAATTTATCATATGTTATACGTTTAGTAAGGTCTTAACCCGGATAATTCCCCATGATATGCACTAGTACTATTACTAAATATTATAAAAACCGCTTGATGCCCGTAGTGATCTAATAATATGTCAGTATACTCGTCAACTCCGTATAACACTAAGTTTAAGGTTATCTCATCTTTTACAAAAAATTTTAAATTTATCATGTTAATTTAATTTAATAGCATTGAACATACTTATTATATTCATAATCACTTTCTTCATATATAAGCCAAATAAGTGATTTTATAATAATTATGTCATCGTTGTCTATATAAAATATTCTCATATTAATAAGGTTTAAACATTTTTTGATTAAGTACACTTATATTTTTAAAGTAAACAAGCATAAAGTAACAATCGTATGAATAATTCATAAGAGAAGATTGTTTGTAAATATTATTAAGTTTAATATATATAGAAGGTAGAGGATAAATGTACCTGTTAGTCATGTTAAATTAGTTTTATTATGAATTAATACTATATAATCTTATGGCATTAACCACGATGTATTCATCCACTGTAAAATATGTTAAAAGGTATTTCCCGTTAAATAAGTCTATAGAAAAATTTGAAAAATCATCCAACCATATGTCTAATTTATTGTCAGACTTGTTTAATCGTATATTAATCATATGTTTTTATTGTTTTTAAAAGCTTAGTATAAAGAGCTTCTATTTATAGTAATAGTCATTATTTTAAGGGCACTAAACCCACCATGATCCCAGTTTACTATAATATATTTATAGGCGTATATTACATTGAATGGTTGGTCTTCTATTATTTTAAATTCAAGATTAATCATGTTAATAAAGTTTTAAATACATTCTGCCGTTTAATTCATGATATTGATATAATCTGTTTATATAAAAAGCCATTATACGATGAGCCAGATAATCTTCAGGATATTTTATAGCGCTTACATAATAAGGTGATTTTATTTTTAGTTTTATATATGTATTTTTAGTCATATATTTTAAAATTTTTTATCATTAAATTATCTGCTATTGTTTCCTTGTCTTCTTCACTTATTTCTTCTATAAGGGTGTAAAAATTACTACAAGGTGTTATTATTCTTATATAGCGGGGTACTAAGTAAAATATTTTTATATAACTGCCCATAATTAGTTGAGTTAATCGTAAAGTTCAAAGTTATCAATAGTAACTATGTAACGTTGTATATTACCATATACAAACTCCCCTTTTACGTACCATTTATAACCTTTATAAGTAAAATCATACACTAAAGTGTCTTCTATTATTAATTTTATCATGTTTAATATAAGTTTATGGCTATGTATTCAAGATTATCATAGTTAAATCTAAAGAGCGACCCATTAAATAAATCATACCTACGATGATTTTCTATTGAATCATATATGTCTATGTATTCGTTATGTATTACTATATCTAGTTTAATCATAATTAGTATAATTTAGTATTAGTTTCTTTAAGTCTTCCTGTAAAGTATGTTCTAGCAATTTTACGAGTAATAAATACTCGTATACGGCTATTATAAATTTTGTCTGTTATTTTCCACCCATATTTCTCGCTGGATAACATCCTGATATTTATCATAATGTTTAGTTAGTAAGGTTTAAAAGAGTCAATGATTCCTTGGTTAGGTTTATATCCATTTATACAAGGTGTATACTCGAAAGTAATAGCATTATTCTCTTTAAACCCATAATTATAAACTATTGTTAGATAATTTATACTAAAAGGATTAGAATTATTATGTCTATTATGATTTCTCATTAGAGCTTTATTATATATGTTTATCTTAAGTACATTCATAATATTTAATTTTAGCTATATAATTTAAGCGATTTATTTGCATACTTAAAATAATAATTTTTATAAGACGTATAATATCCTATTTTATTATCGTATATACTAATAGCAACACCAAAAGGTTCACGACAATGTATTCTAATGTAGTTTTTCATTTTAATATAGTTTAAGTAAACCCCGATGATATATATCGTGTCTTTCATTATAAACAAAATAAATATTATTAACAATAATCATATGCATAGTAGGATCACCTAACCATTTATAATTAACAATATTTAAACACATATAACCATATACTATAGGACCTTCATCTTGTATTTCGAAGTTTAAATTCATAATTAAGTGAGATTTCTAGTTAATATTATTTAGTATGGTTTAAGGTAAATTTTAATATATTTTGGGTCATTATTTCTCATATAAAACGTGATATTATCATTATATGTAAGACAGTTTATAATTATATATGAATTATTCATAATATTTAATTTCTGGGTTTACTATATCATTACTATAATTATTGTTAATAAAGAAATGATGTCTAGGATAGTAAGCAGTTGTATGGTAAGTTACTACATGCATAAGCGTGTACGCTATATGCTTTTCAAAACGATAGTTACCTATGTAGATTTTTATATAGCTCATGTTTGTTTATTTAAATGAAATTTTATAGATTCCCGGTTTACCCTACTAGTAAAGATTAATCTTAGATACATCATATATACTTATAGGATTATAACAGTTATTTATCATACACATTATCTCATAATTATAATCTGTTACCTCATAACTATAACCTGTATGATAACCTCTATTGATAGTGATATAATGACAAGAACGAATTTTAGTGCTTTTGCTGAATTTAATTTTATGCATAATATAAGTTTTAGTGGTGGATGAATAATCCCGGTTTACTGTAGACTAGTAAGGATTAACCTTAGATGCATAATATAAACTTCTAGTATCATAAGAGTAATTTATAAAACATATTATATCATTAGTAAAATCAGGTCGAAAAGTTCTTCGAATAACAAGATAATGAGAAGAACGAAGACTAACGCTTTTTTTAATTTTAATTTTGTACATAGTATATATAAGTGTTAGTGGTGAGTAAATAATCCCGGTTTATCTAATACTCAGAATAAAGCTTAGTATAAATAAACAGTGTATGATAGTTACGATAGTCACTATGATAAGTTGTTAGACACATACGTATTCTGGTCTTTCTATTGATGACCATTATGCATAAGTAGTCATGTTTAGCTATATTAATACTTGTCATAGTGAGTGGTTTTTAGAAAGAGTTTAAAGTGATGTTTTATGTAGGTGGTTTTCACGTGCAGTCTGCAACACCCATAAACACTAGGGTTTCATGAGTTTTCATTAGGAATATTATATAATCTAACAGGTATATTAAGTATACTCACATAGTAACCACCATATACGTCTAAATAACCTGAATAATGCGTATATGTCCCATAATTATCAAAAAAAGTAATAAGTTTTATCATAATTTATCTGTTTTTAGCAGGTATTATACCCATATTTAACACTTGTTAAAAAATGAACACCGCATAAACACTGGGCTGAGTCAACTTGTTACACACGGTGGAGACTCACATTTAGTGCTTTTATATTAATCATATGTATATAGTCTATGGTTACGTTTAGTATAATAATTACGGTGATATGTTAAACATATTACTGTTATGAAGCTTATAGGCAAAGCTCCGTAAGTTAGATATACTTTTCCGCTGTATGTAATATCATGTATATTTATATTCATCATATTAGTAAAGTTTTAAAGGGATGTACCCAGGTGTTACATATGTAATGTTTCTATAATTTAATCCATTATCTAGTTTAAGATCTAATAAAATAGTGGTAGTAAACCCAGAAAAAGGTAAACTCCTATAACTAATCAACTTTATATTTATCATATATTCTAGTATAAGTGAAGTTTAATTGGAGCATTAGGAAATACAAAGATATATCTATAATTCACTTCCTTAGTACCAGTATAACTTTTTATTAGAAGTTCTAAATATATATCAAACCCTCTATAACTATCATGATTTTGTTTAAAATACCCTTCTAATACATTAGCTTTTATATTCATCATAGTATTGTTTTATTTTTTAGTATAAGTGAAAAGGAACTGAAAAGTCACCAAATATATATATAGAATCTTCCCCATATATATCCCTATACTTGGCCATACACAGATCAAATGTTATACCCGTTATATTATCAAAATGCTGTCTATACAAATAAAATTCTAGTTTTATCATATTAGTACATATTAAATTTGTTAGTAGGTTTTATTGGCGCATCGTTGTAGTATGTAAATAATGATATCCCCATAATGGCGTTGCTCTCTACATTAAGCCGGATCATCATACCCCATTTATGTGTCTCTGCTTTTATATTTATCATAGTGTTGTTTGTTTAATATAGTTGTAACTTAATAGCACGTCTTGTTAAGTAGTATCTACTATAAAACGTATTTTCATAATAAATATCCATCTCTCTATACAAAGTATAATCACCATAATAAGTTTTAAATTTCAAATTTATCATAAGAGCTAATATAGTTTACGTCTGGTAAAAGTGCATATATGTTCATATTTTACAGGCATCTCAATAAGCCATGTAATCTCAGGATAATAGTTTAGACAATGGTTAAATCGATATGAGAGTAATTTTATCATAGTGTTATAGTTTAAATTTATTACCAGTTTCTGTTATGGTCATATATACGATAATTATTTATGTTGCATATAAAGATGGTTGTTACTTTACTATACGTTTGTCTATACATAACAAGATATGTTCTACCTGATGGGAACTTATAGTATTTTATCATAGTGTTTAATTATATATTATTCTTTCTGATGGTAGCCTCGCTTCGCTCGCCCGCCGCTATTTCACACCGCTATGTCTAGCATATATAAAGACCCTTCATCAAAAAAAAATAATAGCATAATACCCGAAGGCATTACACTATTATCTTCTAGAATAATCTTCTACTACTCTTCTCCAGAGCTAGGTGCAACAGGGGCTGCTTTCACGGGAGCTTTACCTCGAGCTTTAGCAAGCATTTCGTTAGCCAATTGGCTAGCAAGAGCATTTCCAAGAGCTGTTCCAGCGTGCTTTTCTAACAACTGGTTAACACGTCTTGTCTCAGTTTGGTCAATAATATAACCAATACCGTCTTTTTCAACAAACGTAATATCTACAGTGTCACCTTCATAGATACCATTGGCTTGCTTAGTAGCATAGAACAAAGGTTTTCCACTTTCTTCGTCCGCTCTAAAGTTTGCACCTTGGTGTGCCTCGTATGCAGATAATTCTGCTGGCGTTCCACTTAATTCAAAAACACTAACAACATTCCCGTTTTTAGTGTACTCGTTCACTTTTCTACCTTTCATAATAAAGATTTTTAAATAATAAATAAATAATTAATTTAAAATTAATGAGGGAAGTAGACTATCTTTATGAGAGTTATTGTATACAAACCCAAGATAATCTCAGGCTTGTATAACAATATATTTAGTTCTATCTGGTTGTCTAGAACTCATTTCAGTATAAGCTTTGTCCATAGCCTCATACTTACTTCTTGCCATCTTTCTAACAGAGAGCTTTCCTCCGCTATCTAGTATGATGTTTACAATAAATGTTTTAAAGTCGCTCATATGCTTGTGTATTAGTTAGTATTAGTCAGAAAATTGTGCTACCCTCTACAGCTTATAGAGAGTAGCAGCATTTAACTAAATTAAAATTAAATCAGTATTAGTGAGGGCTGTAGACTATCTTTAAGTACACTAAGTAAACCGCGAGAACTTTCCCACGGTTTACAACTATATACTAAAACAATAGCTTTACTAGTATACCTTTAGCTACTCTAGATACAGGACTAACTAATCCTTGATATCTAATGGCTAAATATACTTGTTCTGTGATAACAGTATAACCTGGTTTATAATCATCTACAGATAATATCTCTTCAGGTATACCATTAGCATTTAATACTCTAACGTGTGATTTACTCCTTGTATCACATCTTTCTAGAAGTCTCATTTGACCTTCTATTTTTGCTCTAACAAATGTGCTCATAATTTCTTGGTTTTTAGTAAATAATAGTTTAATAATAGTAAGGGAAAAACACGAGATATTTAAAAAAGAGAGCACTAAGCTCTCTAATTATATATAATTAATACTTTCTGTAATGCTCTATACTTATAGAACATACCTCCTTCAACTTCTTCTATTACACAAGGTGCAAAGATCATGAAGTGTTTAAATGGTATAAAGTCTAAGACTATTCTTTTCTTCATAATATATAGTTTTAGAGGTAATAAGGGAAAGACAACCCTGTTACAGGTTATCTCTTTCAAAGAAACCTTCAATAGGTGACATACAACCTCTGTCTATACTATAAGGTATAGTGTCAACGTTACCGCCTTTAGAATAAACTATTATATAATTAGGCTTGAGGTCTACCTTGTAGTCATGTTTAGGTTCAGTTTTGTCTATATGTATATCTGATCTAATCTCCTTAAATCTATTATCCATATATAATAATAACGCTATATTTATTATACAAATATAACCCATCATCATCATTAATACAGTTACTGTTTTCATAACTTTTAATTTAAAAATATAAGCCCCTATTTACGAGGCTTATATATGTTTTTACTCTGTTTGTCTACCTGCTTACGCCTAACGTCTAAGTCTTCAGTCGTTGTAACATGCACTAAATAGAACAATAATATTGTCCCGTTAATACCTGTCATTATAACAGCCATAGTTTCGCTGCCTAATACAATCATGGCTATACTAAGTACACACCAGTTAATCAATAATAAATACTTCATAATATATAGTTTTAATTAATATTTAAAAATAGTAAGGGAAGAAGAATGTGGATGCACTAAGCACACATCCACATTACAAATATGTCAAGAGTTAACAACACTGCTAACGTCTGAATCTTTTCTTTTCTTGTACCAGAGAATACTGGCATAATACATAATGTTAACATAATAATTGTTTTAAATAATAAATAGTTTAGAAATAATAAGGGAAAAAGAACAAGGTTATTACACCTCGCTCTTTAATACTATGTACTCTACTAGTACTAGCTCACTGTTAACTGGAGTAATCTTCCAGCTCTTAATGTGCCCTATAGTAATCCATTGGTTAATCTTTTGCTGAACCTTACTTAAGTGTTCAGTGCTAACCATCTCTAATATAACTTTAACGTTGTTGTCCATAATATATAGTTTTAAAACTTATAAGGGAAGAACACTCCCCTTATATAGTATTATTATACAAAATCTGCCATATACTTACATAGCAACCTGTTTTGAATTCTGTTACTTAGTTCTTCTCTAACTAATTTATACAGAGTGTCCTTGTCTATCTCAGATACCTTTTCTAAGTTATCATTAATATACTTCATAACATTTTTAAGTGTGTACATAGTCCTAGTTTTAAAAATTAATTTAAAATTAATAAGGGGGGAGCACCAAATTTTTTTTTAAGCTGGGGTTTAATTGTTATTACCCCTACACAAAGACAACAACATATTATATGGTATTTACCCATAGCATACACACGCCTATTATAAACTAGCAAAACTTACGCAACATCACTTAAGTTACAAATTACTAAACTAAGTCTAAAAATGGGGGGGGTCTAAAATAACTTATCTAATGCCCGGGGAATATTTAAATAATTTTTGTATATTTACAGTGAACTTAAAAAATAGAACATGATCAATATAAACATTATCACAACGCCTAGAACCTATAGACCTATAAATAAACACATCATACGGTTAAAGAACACTTGTCCTATTATTAAAAGGCGTCATGCAGAATACATGAGAGAGATGGAAAATCTAGTAATGTACGGTAATAAAAATATATTATGATAAATATCAGTATAAATATAAAACCTGAAACATACAAACCACCTTTAATTTCTTCAGATTTATCAGCACAAATGTTAAAATATTATAATGACTTAGGTATTATGCCTATTGACACTACTAAATATTATAATCAAAAAAAAAATAATATAAACATTATATAATATGAGCAAATTTCACCAAACTAGACTATTAACAAGAATAATAACACGCAATAATAAAGAGTCTGCTGAAGATAAGCAGCGAAAGTATTTAGAAGAGTTAGGTATATCTATGGATGATGAGAATTCTAACTCAAAATCAATTGAACTAGAAGAAGTTTGGACGGAATTTAGTTTAGACTTATCTGCTGTTTCTGGTTTTTATAAGACTATTAAAATGAACGAAGATGATTCTGAACAAGAATGTACACATGTTTATTGGGATGGCATTGACGTTATTATTGAGGATACGTATAAAATATTTTTTGATGTTATTGAAGAATATAATAAAGTTCAGAGGTAAACGTTCTTTAGATTGATTCATGTTCATACTACGCACCCTCCCTTATACCTCGGGGAGGGTTTTTTATATCTAGTTTTTATTGGTAAACTCCTAAAATTTTTATATATTATTATATAAAGAAGAAACTAAATAATATTATATAATGAGTACAGGGAACACTAAAACTAAAGGTAATAAGGGTAATAACTTTCCTTTTCAGCATAAGGTGCTATTAGCTATGAAGGACTTACTAGCGTCTTCAGGTGGACCACAACCTCCAGGCGGATGGGCTACTGAATCTACACTGAATAGTGTACTTAATAGTATACTTGCTACTCAAGATATTGAAATATTATTAGTAAGAGATACTGGTAATTCTGATCAAGTAGTTCAGCAAATTAGGGAATATGACCAAGGAACAGGAACATGGATTACTAGATACGAAGATGTTAGTGGCGCAGCATATGTACCTGTAGGTCCTTTAGAATATTTAGATCCTTCTGCAGTACTAAACTTAATGCTCTCTGAATTATTAGCACTTAACGCAGGCGGGCCTTTGTTAACAGAAGCTACATTTGCAGCAGAAGACTTTGCTACAGAGCTTACATTAGCAGGAATTAAAACACAAACGGATTTATTTAACTTCTTAGGTACAGCTTTAGAAGTTAATGTTACATCATCTGTGTTACCAACAGGAGCTGCAACGGAAGCTACTCTTAACTTAGTAGATAGCAGTCTTGCAGCAATTAACACAGATATACAATTAACTAATATTGAGCTTGGTAATATTCTTTCAGCTTTTAATGCTGAGGATTTTGCACAAGAAGCGACTCTTGCAGCTTTTAGTGCTAAATTGAATACTCTAGGTCAAAAGCTTTCATCAGCTTCTACACCAGTAGTCTTATCTACAGAACAACAAGTTATTCTTGACGCTATTAAGACGGCTGTTGAAAATCTAGACCTAGATGTTGACGGTTTAGCTACTGAGACTACTCTAGAAGCTATTAGAGTTTTAACTGTCGGTATTGATAATGTATTAGACGCTATTAAGGCAGATACTGGAAATATGCTTACCAGCTTAGCTACTGAAGCTACCTTGTTAGACGTTGAAACAGCTATTGATGCAGTTAAATCAGACACTGGTGCAATGGTTATTGATCTTGCAGCTATTGAAGCAAATACTCAACCTGCTTTATTACAATCATGCGGTCATATAGATCTAAGTAATACTACAGGAATATTTGGTAATGGTAGTAAATCATTTACTATTATTATAGAGTCTGGTACTGCATCAATCGGAGGCTTAACTAAACCAGCACCTTATGGAGTAACTTTTAGTGCAGATAGTAATGGTACATTAGGAGGTATAGCATATGATGCAACAGTGGACGCATTAGCGGTAGTAACTGCAGTAAGAGTACAATAAAAACACTAAGATATGTCAGGATCAGGAATAGCCTTTTTAGGCCATGATAAAAATATAGTAGAAGATAGTTTAGTACAAGATGCTAATCAAACACAAGACTTCAACAACTTTCAACAAGAATTTAAAGATGGTAAGCTGTATCTTAATAATACTATGCTATATGTTGAAGAGCAAGACTTAGGTAACTTAGGTGCCACTCTTAACTTAGATTTTACGCAAGGTTCTAATAGTAAACATGGCAACTTAAATAATGCGTCTTTAACTATCAATGTTCCTACATTAAATATTAAAGGAGCTTCTTCGGGTAAAATCTGGATTACTAATACTGTTGGTGCTAATACTGTTACTAAAGGGACTAATGTTGTTACTAGTGACGGAGACGCAATAGAATTATCCCAAACTATAGGGATGGTGGATGTGTTATACTGGTCAGCATCTGAAGTCAAAGGTTTAGTTTTAATATCAGTTGTAAAAAATGTAGCTTAATGTTGCCTATTGAAGACATAGCAGGAAGAACAGGAAGTATTCCATTAATAGCATCTGTTGTATTAAAGACAACTGCAGTGGGCCCTATAACTTTTAATTTTCTTAAAACAGGTTCTCCTTTGTATTATGATATGGGTGATGGTTCTACTTATACAAGTAATTTTGTTCTTCATAATTATGTTCTTGCTGGAGAAAAAACAATTACTATATATGCTGATGATCCAGCTCTTATAACAGGAAGTGGTTTTAATAACGGGAGAAATCTAACTTATGTAGATTTATCAATGACTACTAATATGACGGGTGCGTTTAATTTTAGTACTAATAATATTACAACTTTTATTCCACCTACATCTACTGCAGGGTTTAGTAACTTTAGAATGGATAACAATCCATATGCTGGAGTATTAGACTTAACACCGTTTAGAATATCAGGTTTGCTTTATTTGTATAGCATGCCTAGTATTACAAGTATTGACTTAAATACTGATGTTTCCCAAGTATGTACAGATTTTAGAGGATATAACTCTGGATTTACTGGAACTTTTGATTTTAAAGGAGTGTCAGTAAATGGTAGTAACTGTTGGTTACACCAATGTCCTAATTTAACACAAATATCTCATAAAATAGCAGCGGGTCAAAGTATAACAAGTTATGCCTGCCATCAGTCTAATATTACAGGAGTTCTTGATTTATCGCAAATAGAAATTAAAACTTTTTATTCTTTCTATGATAACCCTAACATGATTGATATCTTACACAAAGCTACTACAACAATAGCAATGAATAGATATTTTGCTTGGAACACTGGTCTTGTCAATCTTGATACAAGTATGATTGGAGCTATGGGTGGTAGTATTAGAGTATACAATTGCCCTGATTTAGAAAGTATTACTTTCCCTTTAAGTACAGCAACACCAACTACATCTGCATGGTTACATAATAACCCAAAACTGGAAGAGGCTAACTTAGCAGGATTTGCTAATATTAATGGTGGTTTAAGTCTATATTCTAATGGATCTATGACTGATGTATATTTTCCACCAATACAAGGTACTGGATCTATAAGTATAGCAGCTTATGATTGTGATTTAATGTCCACTTGGGATTTAAGTAAGGTTAATCTGACCGGCCCTCAAAACATGGGTGATTTATCCCCTGGAGGAATACCTGGAGTTAGTAATGTTACTAACTTTATTTTTAATCCTACTAACGGAAATGGTATAACTTTATGGAATACCCAGTATTTAGAAAATCTTATTGGGTTAGATTTTTCAGTAATGCCTGTTGCATCTCTAGATAATTTAACGTCTTTTTCCACTTTTCGGCATGATAATATGAGTGCTGGGATACAATTTCCTTTAAGCTCTTGTGTGTTAAGTGGATTCGCAGTATATCAAACAAATATTAGTAATACACCAGGCGGTGGTGTAGGTATTATAGATATTACACAATTACCTAATATGACAGATACCAATAATCATTATTCTACTCTAATATATAATGGTTGGACTACAGCTCAAGTAAACGAAATGCTTGTACTTTATGATACTATATCAGTTGGTGGTTATACAGGAAGAACTATACAAATAAATAATAACCCAGCACCAGACAGTATATCGGGTGGTTTTGATGGATTAACAGCCAAAGCTAATTTAATAGCAAAAGGATTTAATGTAATAACAGCATAATTATGATAACAAAGACAATAGAAAGAAATACTGGTACTGGATTTACTGAAGTAAGTTTTGAAGAAACTGTACATAATAGTACTGATATTCTTAAAGCTAGATGTGTGAAATCTATATATGATTATGATAATAACAGAATAGAGCATATATTTAAGGTAGACATCTACAATTCATCTAATGTATTTCAATCAACATATTACGCTACTTATATGGATTACAACAAACCAGCAGTTATAGAAGCAGAATATGATGAGTCAGGAGACTGGGTTCAGGACATTGAAACAATAGAAGAGGCTGATAACAGGATAGATCAATTAGATGCTTTATTTGCATCACAAATTAAACCGTTATTAATAGCGGGTATGAAAAAACACTTAGGATATTAATTATGGCAGAGTCAAGTATAATTTTCACAGCACCTCAAGGTTTACAGTCTGTATTAGATACAGGTAGTATAGCTACATTAACAGGCCCTTTAACTATTAATAGTGGAGGACAACCTATTATATTTAACAATATAGAGATTACTGATAATTTTGGTGCAAAATATGATGCTGATTATTCAGCAACAGGGACATTAGACCCTAGATGGATACCTGATTATGAAGCAGTACAAACATTGGTTTCAGGGCATGATCTACAAGCAGTGCTTGATACAGGTTCTTTCGCTCTAACTGTAAATGATATATTCTGTTATACAGGTACAAATGGTAATGATAGATCTGGTTTCTATACTAAGTATGGGGCAGGTAATAGTGTAGGAGTAAGTTCTTATAAAAAAGTAGGAGCTAATTCAGAAGTGTCTACTGCATCAGATGCAACTAATGAAAGTATATTAGCTGAATTAGTTGATGACAATAATCAAAAAGCTTGGTTTAGAATGCAAGTTACAGGTACTGGAGGCGCAGCTGTTCCTGACGGTGTTTGGGCTATGACTAATGCAGTAACAGGAACATACATAAGCTTAGATAAAGATACATTTAGAATTAACACAGATGGTGGTACTTACCAATCTGTAGGTCAGTATATTGTAAATGGTGCTTTTGTGGATGAGTCTTTTGTACCGAAGCTTTATGTAGATCAATTATTTGCTACCGGTCAAACTTATACTGTATCTAATGCAACATTAGACAGAACATTTGATGCTGATAGTACTACTCTTAATGAACTTGCTGATATAGTAGGGACTTTGATTACAGATTTAAAAACAGTAAACATTATATTATAATGGCTGTACTTGGGCAAATAAATTCAACTACTACTATCCTTGAAGATGGTGATTTTACTGTATGTTGGGCATCAGCTAATAACTCTACTAGTAATCCTGATAATACATGGCTAGATAGACAAAATGGGACGCCTACAGTTAACTCTCCTTATGTAGCTGTTGAAGATATGACAATAACAGGAATAGCAATTTCATCAAATGCCGTTGATACTTGGGGCATTGCTATATGGCTAGACGGTGGAGGAGGATTTGTTGTAATTCATACAGTAAGCGCTGTTAATTCAAAAAGTGCTCAAGATACAGGATTGAGTATTGATATAAACCAAGGAGATAGGTTAGCCATGAGAGTTTCTGGTGGAGGTAACCCTGACTATCCCAACTGTGATATTTATTTAAAATCAAGATAATGCCAGAAGAATTAGGAAATATAAATACAAATACAATTATAGTAGAAGACGGGGATATCATTTCATGCTGGTCTGTTGCTAAGAATAATGTCACAGCTACCGGAGAATGGTTCAGGAGGCAAGCAGGGACTTCTTCTGATACTTGTCCTTTTGTGGCTGTTACTGACATGACTATAATAGCGGTAGGTATTACTAATCAAGTAGTGACAACATGGTCAGTAGAAATTTTAGCAGATAGTGGTACTGGTCCTGTTCTTATACACACTATAACAGGAACAGCAGATAATAAACAAACAGATACGGGTTTGGCAATAGATATAAATCAAGGTGATTTGATATCAATTAGACAAGGTACAGGGACTAGCACAGACCCTAGTTGTGATATATATTTAAAATCAAGATAGATGAGTAATGCATTAAATAGAACTACTAAACAATTTGTTAAAAATATTGTTCTAGAAAAATACAGCACTGACGATTGGATTATAGATCCGGACATGTCAGGTGTAAATGGGGTATTAAACAAATATTGGAAAATAGTAGGAGATAATATCTCTGAGATGAATCAAGCAGAAAAGAATGCTGTAGATGATTTAACACCTTTATCAGAATACAAACACATCCGGTATGTAGAAATTGATGATAAGACAGAAGAATTAATTCTTACAGGATATACTTTTGCTGGTAAACAGTTTTCTTTATCTGCTAATGCCCAAACAAATATATTAGCTTTATATACTACTAAAGATCATCCGGCAATATCTTACCCTATTAGTTACAACACTAAAGATGATGAAGAAGTTTTTAATATTCCGGATGCATCTACATTAGAAGGAATGTATTTAACGGCCCTTGGTACTAAAAAAGCATACTTAGACTCAGGTACATCTATAAAAGAAGCAATACGAGCAGCTATAACAAAAGCTGAAGTAGACGCTATAATAGATCCAAGATAAATATTAAATAAACCAACAATATGAAAACTTTCGTAAATAAAAGTACACTAATTAAAAATGAAGAGGGGAATACTTTAGGTTATTCTGATCTTGTTAAAGTAGGTTTAAATAAAGCTCCTCAAGGAGGATGGACACCTGACGAAATGAGAATGAGTATTAGAATATTAGATAAACTTGAAAATGTAGACTTAGACTCATCTGTTGAGTTTGAGGATACTGAATATACTTATATAGTTAAAACTTGCTTAGGTCTACGTTGGCCTTTTATACACAAAAATGTAATAGAATTTGACGATTACTTAAAACAATTAAATGTAAAATAATGAACACAGAAACACTAACTTTGTTAATAGCCGTAGCAGGATCAGTAATACTAATATGCTTTACCATTATAGGATTTTTTATTAGTAGAGTAATTAGCGACGTTAAAAGTAACACGGGAAACATAGGTGAAAACAAAGGTAGGATTGATCTTGTTAAACAGCAGCAACAGAATGATATCAAGCGTATAGAAGAACGTACAGAACTTGAGATACAAACTATGTCTAAAAAAATAGGAGAGTTGAGCTCAAGTATTGATCTTTTTGTAAAAGCTGCTATAGGTGGGAACTTAAACATTAAAAAATAGTGAGATATGCCTGAATCAAAAGACAACAGTTGGACTGTTAAGAAGATATCTGCTACTATAGCTCTAGCTATTGGTCTTATTGTAGGTATTAACACTTTACAAGGTTATATCAAAGGATGGCTTCATGATGATGATTTAGTAAAAAAAGAATTAGTAGATGAAATTCGTAGAGAGTTATTAGATTCTATACATATACATAGAGTTGATACTTATAGATTAAAAAGGGAGGTTAAGACTTTTATTAAACATTATACAGATCAAGAAGTTAAAGGACAGCAATTTTTTGCGCTAAGCTTAAGAGTAGATACTGCGGGGGATCTTTGGTATAGAGATAAACATGGCGATGTATATAGAGTAATTCCTGATTATGAAAGATGGTCTTATTACTATTATGATAAAACAGGTAAGTTTAAAATATGTTTTTGGGAACATTAAAAAAATTAATATAAATAATTATGCCTTATAACGAACTTTATTCAGGATATTCAGCACCTGCAAATATTAAAAGAAAAAATGGTGCTAGATACTTATGGAAAAAAAATGGATTAATATATACACAAACGAGTGTACCAGAAGGTAATACTTGGGTAGTGGAAAGAGACGTTAATTTAAAAATTAATAAAGAAGTAGATACAGGGAATACTTGGGTTGACGGTAAACCAATATATAAAAAATTATTAACAGGCACTGGTTTTAGTGTATCAGGGTCTTACTCTATTATAGCTCATGGAGTAGATAACTTAGAACAACTAATATCTAGTTCAGGTTATGTTGGTACGTCAGGAGGTCCGCAGTATTCTACATATGCTAACTACGTAGATGGTGTTGGTAATTTTAGATTTTTTTGGACAGGAGGCGGTGCTTATGACTATGCTTTTTATATTGAATATACTAGAGCATAATGGCTGAAATATTATTAAATGAGGAAAATTTCCCAATATACCCTGGGATACCTCACAGAGAAGACATAAAAATATATGAAGATGACGTAGATGACTGTTATAAAATTTATGATAAGGAATCTAATGAATTAATAATATGCATACCTAGACAAACAGAACTATGAAAGATTTAAAAATATATACAGGAGATTTAATAACGTTTAGGTTTAAGTTTAAATTATTAAAACCTAGAACATGGGGTAATGGTTTAGTAGGATCTTGGTTAAAATTCAGATATAAGGAAAATTACAGCCATTCAGGGATATATGCTTATGTGTCAGGTCAACCTTTAGTTTTACAGTCTAGTATGTTGAAAGGAGTTAATCTAGAGAATATGAAATTAATAGATCCTGAAACAGAAATAATAATTACAAGAGATAAAAACTCTAAAGGAGCTGTTAGACGAGGTCTAAAGTACTTAGGGAAGAAATATGGTATATTGACCATACTTAGCCATTCTATCTTCATACTAACCGGTAAATGGGTTAAAAGACCTAAACAAAATGATAGTTATATTTGTTCAGAATTAGCAGCAAGTGTATTTGGATATAACCAACCGTATAAATATAACCCGGTTACGTTATATAGAGCTTCTAAAGATAATACTATTTATAAAGGTACAGTAGGCGACTTGCTCTCAATTTTAAATAAAAACACTTTTAAAAGTAAATAAAAATTTGTATATTATTAATATATAGGAATCAACGCTATATAACAGAAAGATTAGAAATTATGGGAGATTTTACAAGAAACGGTTTATTGAAAAGATACAGGTTTATCGAAACATACGCTATACAGTTTAAAGCTGAAGGTAAGCTTGACGAGTTAGCTGAACTTACTGCTCTTTTACAAATTAAATTAGATACTTGGGGAGAACCATTTATAGGTACAGGCTCTACAGATAATCTTGATACTAGGATGCAACAAGTAGGTAAAGAACTCTTAGATAACATTAAAATGGAAACAAGAGAAGATTATAATAGTTTTGTAGAACTAGTAAATTTTGTAACTGCTTTATAAGACTTTATAAGTTAATAATATTTAAGGGTACTGTTTTGCAGTACCTTTTTTATTTCATATAAACTTTTAAACTTGCAAAGTTTAATAATTATATATATCTTTATATAATAAACTTATAAAAATAATTTCATGAAACAAACCAACGAACAACCTCAAGAAAAGCAGGTTGAATTAACTATTGAGGAATTAAAAGCTCAATCAGAAGAACTAAGAGTAAAATTTGAAGCTAGACTTCCTATGTTAGAAGCTCAACTTAAGTATGAGGAACTACTTACTAAAATTGATGAGCAACGCCACGTTAGATGGGAGAAGATGGCTCAAAAAGCCTACACAGAGAACAATATTGCTAGTGCTTTAGAAGAAGAGGCAAGACAATCAGCACCTATCAAGCAAGGAACTCAAATTAAAAAATCTAAGTAATGAGCTTTAGTTATGAAAATTTAAGAAATGTATATACCAGTAAAGGTTATGCGTTTTTTGATAAGGGAGAGTATAACTTAAACATTGGTGGTATTCGTGTAGAAGTAGACTATAATGTTTATGATGACTTTATTTTCGTAGCGTATAGGGATGATAATGGTACGGCTAAACTTAAAGTTTATGAAGCTACTACTGATCCGGGTAAGTATTGGTTAAATAATCCAATGAACCCTAAAGGTTGTGCTATATTAATTCCTGGACAATACAGAAAATCTCATTCTGTAGGTTTACACAGAGGTGAATATGAAGCTTTAGTTCAAGTAGGTAAAGTAAAAGTATATAGAGATAACGACAGAGATAATGAACATAACGTAAACCCTGAAGAAGTAACTACTGATGAAGGTATGTTTGGTATTAATATTCATAGATCTAATCCTTATAAAGCTAGTAACATTGTAGATAAGTGGTCTGCAGGATGTCAAGTATTTGCAGATCCTAATGATTTTAAAGAATTTATGAGCATTGTTAATAAAGCTAAACATAAGTGGGGTAATAAATTTACTTATACCCTTTTGGAAATGGAAGACATTACTAATTATGGCTAAATTAAATAAAATACAAAAATCTGGAATATTAAATTTAGATGAAATGATAAAGGTGCAGTTAATTCTGCACTTTTATTTCGCTAATATTAAAGTTTCAGAATATGACTTAGAAAGTCTAGTTTTACTTTCAATACTTGGCCCTTCTGACTTAAGTCAGTTTTGTGATGCTGTTTCTTCAAAAGATTATAGAAACAGTGACGTTATAACAAGTATTTCTAAAGAAATATTTAAAACACCTCAAAGTGCACGTAATGCTTTAACTAGACTGGAGAATAAAAATATTATAGTTAAAGAAGGTACTAGTAAAAAGAAAATTAAAATTAATCCTGATATCAATGTAGTAGTTAAAGGTAATATATTACTTGATATAAAGTTCTTAAGAAAAGATGACACCCCAGAAAGCTAAAACATACGTTAAAAAGATTGCTGAAAAGAAAAATCTTGACTCAGTGCTTGTTGATGACATAATAAGTTTTTATTATAAGAAAGTTAGGAATTCTTTAACAACTTTAGAGTATAGTCGTGTTAAATTAGATAACTTAGGTACGTTTTCATTAAAAGAACCGTCTCTTGATAAAGAGGAACATAAGTTAACAAAAATGTTAGGTTACATAGATGTTAATGAGATGACTTTTATGAAACATACTAAAATTGACCAAATATCTAAAAAATTAGATTACATAAAGAAAGTTAAAGAAATAATAAACTTAGAAAAAGAAAGGCTAGACGAAGTAGCTAAAACTAGAACAAGTTATGACAAAAATAAGAAAGATAATTAAGAACAGAAGAAATATAATCACCGGAATAAAGAACTGGTTGATTAGAAAAAACTATACTGAACAACTATATAAAGAACGAATGTCTATATGTGCTAAATGCCCTCATTTATCTAAAACAGATGAAGGGTGTATGATGCCTAAAACACAACCTTGCTGTTCTTTATGTGGTTGCTCTTTAAAGCTCAAGTTAAGAGATCCAGCTTCTGCTTGTGATATAAGTAAGTGGAAAGCTATTCAAAACCAAATTAAATAATATGTCTTTAAAGTTTAGGGAAGAAGATCATAGTTATACTTCAGATGATGGTATAATATGGACAAGTGTTACAAGTTTAGTAAGTAAGTATAAGCAACCTTTTGACGTAGACGCAGTTGCTATTAAATCATCTAAAAATAAAAAATCTAAGTGGCACGGCCTAGAGCCTGCTAAAATAAAAGATTTATGGAATAAAGAAGGTAAACGCGCTACTGACCTAGGTACATGGTATCATAATATGCGAGAAAAAGACTTACTTTCCTGTTATACTATAGGTGAAAATTCTTTACTTGTAAATAAACCTATTATAGAGGATAGTGGCTTAAAAATTGCCCCTGAACAAAAACTTAAAAATGGTGTTTACCCAGAGCATTTTATATTTTTAAAATCAGCAGGAGTATGTGGTCAAGCTGACTATGTTGACGTAATTGATAATACAATAAATATAACAGACTATAAAACAAATAAAGAAATAAATACAGAAAGTTATAAGAATTGGGAAGGTATACACAAAATGATGAAAGGTCCTCTTTCTCATTTACAAGATTGTCATATGACACATTATACTTTACAGATGAGTATATACATGTATATGATGTTGAGACATAACCCAAAATTGAAAGTGGGTAACTTAGTAATACAACATATTACTTTTGAAAAAGAAAAAGATGATCAGTATGGTTATCCTATTACTAAATATGATGACATGGGTAACCCTGTAGTTAAAGATATAACAAACTATAATGTACCTTATTTAAAAGAAGAAGTTATAAACTTAATAAGTGAATACAATGCTAATAAAACTGTTTGATATACAAGATAATAAAGTAATACCTTCAGAACATTGTTATACGATAACATGGTTAAAAAACATAATGGAAGAGTACGCCGAAGATGAAGAATATCTTAAAGTATTTACATATATACATTATATGACACACCCTTCTCCTGATGTAAACCCTTTTCATAATCTTCCTGATCTTATAAAAGCTGACAGAATTTATCAACACTTAGATTGTGAATTTTCGCTAGAATGCGAGATGATAATACATGCTCTTAAAAATACCAAAGAATTATTTGAAACACCTACTGTACGTATGTATAATGGTGTGAAATCAGCAATGGATAAGTTAGCAAAATATCTTGAAACGCACAGTATAGACGCTGGAAGAGATGGTAATATAAAAGATTTTATAGCTGTATCTGAAAAGTATCCTAAATTACGTGATAGTTTTAAATTATTAGAAAGTGATTTAGAAGAAGAAAATAAGACAAGAGTAAGAGGTGACTTAGAAATTGGTTATGACCAAGAAATATAATGGACATATATAAAGATCATAATATCCCTACTTACAATGCTGATTTAGATACGTGGGACGTTACTACATTTAGTAGTAGAGAAGAATTTAGAAATTACTTACAAGCTATTTTTAAGGAGCCGGGTAAATATGAGTTTAACGAAACTAGTAGAAAATTTAATGAACAAGGTAATTATTTTTTAAAAAATAAATTTTACTGTAGTAAGCCTTTTAAATCTAAAGATTATATCACTTACTGGGACTCTGAAAAAGAAAAAAATCGTAAAGGTGTAATATTTATTTCAGGTAAACATATATGGTATCTTCCTAGAGAATATTACATGTGGTTAAATTTTTTACCTATTTATGATAAGACTAAAAAAATCTATACATTTCCTGAAATATATGATACGCAATATCATATGGCTCTTTATGAGTTTATAGCTGAATTACGGTACGAACATGCTAGTATATTAAAGAAAAGACAGATAGCTAGTAGTTACTTCCACGCAGCTAAACTACTTAACCAGTTTTGGTTTGAACAAGGAGCTAGACTTAAGATGGGGGCATCACTTAAAAAGTATGTTAATAGTAAAGGTACATGGCAATACTTACAAGAATATGCTAATCATTTAAACCAACATACTGCATGGGTTAGACCTATTAAAGGTTCTGCAGGAGCGTGGGAGCAAAAAATAGAAGTTAGAAAAGAAGGTAGAAATATAGAAGTAGGTTTAAAATCTCTTATGGAATTTACTTCTTTTGAAAAAGACGCCACTGCCGGTGTAGGTGGGCCTGCAACTTACTTCTTTCACGAAGAGGCAGGTATTGCACCTAAGATGATGGATACTTATGAATACATGCGACCAGCTTTACAAGATGGTATGATAACTACAGGGCAGTTTATAGCAGCAGGGTCTGTTGGTGATCTTGATCAGTGTGGACCACTTAAAGAATTTATATTACGTCCTGAAAGATATCAAATGTTTGCTGTAGAAGATAATCTTTTAGATAAAGAAGGTACTACATCAAAGCATGCTTTATTTATACCAGAGCAATGGTCTATGAGACCACACATAGACGAATATGGTAACAGTCAAGTAGATGAAGCCTTAAAAGCAATACTACTACAAAGAGAAGAAGATAAAAAGTTATTATCCCCTGAGCAATATCAACTTAGGATATCTCAAAAACCTACTAATATAGAAGAAGCTTTTAATCATAGAAAAGATTCTCCTTTTCCTTTACATTTAATAGCTAAACAAAGAGAACGTATAAAAGAAGGATTATATCCTTATGAAAGAATAGAATTATATAAAACAGAAACAGGGGTAGAATATAAGACATCTAATAAAGCTCCTATATTACAATTCCCTGTAGATAAAAAAATGGAAGATAAAACAGGTGTTTTACAAGTGTGGGAAAAACCAAGTAAAAATACTAAGTTTGGTTCATACTATGCTTCCATAGATCCCGTATCAGAAGGTAAAACTACAACAAGTGATTCACTATGTTCTATATATGTATATAAAGCAGATACAGAAGTAACTAGAAAATTAGAATCAGGAGAAATGGAAAGCTTTGTAGAACCAGGTAAAATAGTAGCAGCATGGACAGGTAGATTTGATGATATTAACAAAACACATGAAAGACTTGAACTTATTATAGAATGGTATAATGCTTGGGCAATAGTTGAAAATAATATTTCTTTATTTATACAATACATGATTCACAAACGTAAACAGAAGTATTTAGTACCTAAAGATCAGATTATGTTTCTTAAAGAACTAAAATCTAATATGAACGTCTTTCAAGAGTATGGTTGGAAAAATACAGGAACATTATTTAAAGCTCACTTATTATCTTACGGTATAGAGTTCTTAACAGAAGAAATTGATCAAGAAACAAAAGAAGATGGTACAGTGGTAAAAACCACCTATGGTATAGAAAGAATACCAGATGATATGTTATTAGAAGAAATGACACAGTATTATTTAGGTTTAAACGTCGATAGATTAGTTACATATTGTGCTTTAGTTTCTTTTATAAGAATACAACAAAGTAATAGAGGTTTCAATAGACGTAATGAAGATCTAAGCAAGAATAAATTGGAAAACTCAAAAAATTTATATAAATTAAATGTAGGAGCTTTTCGTAATTTAGGGCAGTCTAAGAAGAACTCTAACGGTCATAATAAGCATAAAAACGCTTTTAGAAATTATAAATAAATTATGCAAATACTTAACGCACTAGATTTAAAAAACGGTAAGACAGCTAAACCCGACCGTAATAAGATGGGTACTCTTACACAACCTATACAGATGATCTCAGCTTTTGATAAAGATGAAGAGTGGACAGCATGGAACTTAGACTGGTTAGAGTGGCAAGGGGTAAGACAGCTTTCTCGTAACGCCAGAAGATTATTAAAAAATTATAAACTTGCTGAAGGTATTATAGATAAGTCAGATTATATTGTCGAAGATGACAACGAATATGTGGATGTAATAGACACACTTACTGATGAAGACAGTACAGCATTTGACTTAAAGTTTTACCCTATTATACCAAATGTAGTAGATACATTAACTACAGAATTTGCACAAAGAAATTCTAATATAGTTTACTATGCTACAGATGACACTAGCTATAATGAACTAATGGACCAAAAGTATTCTGAAGTAGAAAATAATCTACTCAGAAATGCTGAAGCTAAAATAGTAGAAAAGATGATCTCTATGGGTGCTGATCCTAATGATCCTGAATTACAAGCTAAATTACAACCAGAAGCCCTTAAAACTTTACCAGAAATACAAAACTTTTATAATAAAGACTATCAAGCTATTTGCGAACAGTGGGCTACTAAACAACATAATGTAGACAAAGAAAGGTTTAGAATGGACGAACTTGAAACTAGAGGTTTTCGTGACATGCTAATTACAGATAGAGAATTCTGGCACTTTAGAATGCTTGAGGATGACTATGACGTAGAACTATGGAATCCTTGTCTTACATTTTACCATAAAGCTCCTATGAATGATTATATTTCAGAAGGAAACTGGGTAGGTAAAGTAGATATGATGACTATAGGTGATGTTATAGATATTCACGGATGGAAGATGAATGTTGAACAACTAGAAGCTTTAGAGACATTATACCCTGCTAAATCTGCTGGATACAGCGTAACTGGTTATCAAAATGATGGATCTTTTTATGACCCTACTAGATCTCATGACTGGAATGTAGGAGGACCTTCGTTAGCCTTTAGACAATATACTTCAGAATTAGATGGAGGAACTAATAGTATAAATGGAGATATTGTTAATTTTATTATTAATCAATCAGAAGATCAACAAGATTATGGTTATGGTTATTTATTAAGAGTAACTACTACTTATTGGAAATCTCAACGTAAGTTAGGACATCTTACTAAAATAGATGATGCTGGAACACTTACACAAACTATTATAGACGAAAATTATAAGATAACACAAAAACCTGTATATGATCTAACTCTATATAAGAACAAGACTAAAGATACTTTAGCTTACGGTGAGCACATAGATTGGTTATGGATTAATGAAGTCTGGGGAGGTATTAAAATAGGACCTAATAGACCATCTTGGTGGGGTATGTCTAATCCAGGTGGTGTAGATCCAATATATATTGGTGTAAATGGTAATAAACCGGATAAGCTTAAATTTCAATTTAAAGGAGATAATAACTTATACGGCTGCAAACTTCCAGTAGAAGGTAGAGTATTCTCAGATAGAAATACTATGTCTAGATCTCTTGTAGACAGGATGAAACCTTACCAAGTAGCTTATAATATGGTTAATAACCAAATAGCTGATATATTAGTTGATGAAATAGGTACAGTATTATTATTTGATCAAAATGCGTTACCTAAACATTCATTAGGTGAAGACTGGGGTCCTAATAACTTAGCTAAAGCTTATACAGTTATGAAAGATTTTAGTATGTTACCATTAGATACATCTTTAACTAATACAGAGAATGGTTTAAATTTTCAACATTACCAAACACTAAACTTAGAGCAAACTAATAGACTTATGTCTAGGATACAGTTATCTAACTATTTTAAACAACAAGCTTTTGAAACAATAGGCCTTGCCCCTCAAAGAATGGGACAAGAAATAGAAGCTGCTACCGCTGAAGGTGTGAGACAAGCTAGAGAATCTTCATATGCTCAAACAGAATTATATTTTATTAATCACTGTGATGAGTTAATGCCAAGAGTTCACGAAATGCGAACAAATCTAAGTCAGTATTACTATTCTAATAAACCGTCGGTAAGGTTACAAGGTTTAGTTAATTCAGAAGAGAAGATGAACTTTGAAATTAATGGCACATCATTAATGCTAAGAGATCTTAGTATACACATTGCTACTAAGGCAAACTATAGAGTTATTATGGAAAGACTTAGAGGTTTAGCTTTAAACAATAATACCACAGGAGCTAGCATATATGATTTAGGTAAAGTAATCAAAGCAGAGTCTGTTTCAGAAATAGAATCTATTATGAAAGACGCTGAGGTTAAAACAGAACAAAAAATTCAAGAAGATAGAGCGCATCAGCAAAAAATGCAAGAAGACATGATTGCTGCTAAAGAAAGAGATAAACAACTTGAACAACAGTTTGAAGCTTCTGAAAATGCTAAAGATAGACAAGCTAATATTGTTATGGCAGAAATCAAAGCTGCCGGTTATGGTTCTATGATGGATATTAATGAAAATAAACAATCAGATTATAGGGATGCTATGGCTGACATACAACAACAAGCTAATTATCAAGAATCTATTAATGTTAAACGTGAGGGTGACATTATGAAACAAAGAGAGCATTCTGATAAAATGTCTATTAAACGTGATGAGTTAGATGTAAAGAAATATATAGCCGACAAACAGCTTGAAGTAGCTAAGGCTAACAAAAATAAATATGACGTAAAATCTAAGAAAGAAGATAAGAAAAAATAAGACCTCTCTTATAGCTATATAGTCAGATTTTACTTATATTTTTTTATAAGTTTATAAACTATCATAGTTTATTTGATCTTAAGATTTTATATATTATTAATATAAACCAATAATTAAATGAGTAAAAACACAACAGTTGAATCTGCTACTACAGAAGTAGAAGTAGATTCTTTAGATGATTTATTAGCTATGCCCGGCGTAGGGGATACTACAGAAAAAAATAAGTTCTTTGAAAAACCTGCTGAAACAGATCTAAGCTTTCTAGATAAAGCTGACGAAGATAGTGACGATGATGATGGTGAGTCTAAAGCTAAAGGAGATGAATCTTCAGATTTAGACACATTACTTGACGACATCATTGGCGAAGTAGAAGAAGAGGAAGAAGAGGAAAGCTTTTCAGGTAGGCCAAAAGAAACTAAGGAAGTTGGTATTAAGGTTATAAAGTCTTTAATAGATGAAGGAGTTTTAATGCCTTACGATGATGATGATAAAGCATTAGAAGACTACACTGAGAAAGATATGATGGCCCTTATTAAGGACAACTTAGAAGAAAAAGAAAATACTTTAAGAGAAAAAGTTTCTTTAGATTTTTTTGACAGTCTTCCTCAAGAGTTACAATATGCTGCGAAATATGTTATGGATGGTGGTAGTGACATGCAAGGTTTATTCCAAGCTTTAGCTAGTGTGAAGTCTGTTGAGAATCTAAACCCTGGTGAAGAAGATTCTGCTGAAAGAATAGTTTCAGAGTATCTAGCAGAAACAGGATGGTCTCAAGATGATATAGAAGATGAAATTAATAGCTGGAAAGACGCTGAAGTTTTAGATAAAAAAGCTGAAAAATTTAAAGATAAGCTTGCTATCATTAGACAGAAAAGGCTTGATGTGAGAATGGCTAAACAAAGCCAAGCTAAGCTTGCTCAACAAAAAGCTATGAATGCTTTTGTAGGTAATATTTATAAAGCATTAGAACCAGATGATCTTAATGGTATTAAGATGAGTAGAAAAACAAAAGAGATGTTATATTCAGGTTTAGTTAACCCATCATACGAAACTATGAAAGGTACAAACACAAACTTGTTAGGACACTTACTTGAAAAATATCAACATGTAGAACCTAATTATAAATTAATTGCAGAAGCTACATGGTTATTACAAGATCCAGAAGGTTATAGAAAAGAAATTATGAATATGGCAGGTAACAAAGTTACTGAAGAAACAGTAAAAAGACTTAAATCTGCACAAGATAAGAAAACAACAAGTTCTTTAGATACAGATGTAAGAGAAGACACAACACGTTCTACATCTAGAAGAGGTTTACAATCTAAAAAACAAAAGAATATTTTTAAATAAATTAGTAATCAATAAATAATAAATAATAAATAACAGTTTAATATGTCCACACCCAGTTTGAATAATGGTATCTACTTGAGAGATACTGCCTATGAAGCTAGCTCCCACATTGACTCTTATCACCTGACAAACATGCTTGGTGATGTTGAGCCTACAGATATGGGGCCAGTTGATATATGGGCCATGAAACAAAAGGTAGAAATGCCTTTATACCAAATGTCGTCTTTTGGCGGTAAGAACGTTATCTTAGTTGATAATGCTAGAGGAGAATATAAATGGCAGACGCCTATTTCTCAGGATCTTCCTTATGTAATAGAAGATATCGAACCTTTAAATCTTAATAAAGGTGTTGATGGTACTACTTTCAGAATCAAGCTTAATAAGCGTGACTTTGGACACGGAGATATCATTACTTATGATAAGTACAATGGTGCTGAACTTTATATTACAGATGCTGACATTCACGTATTAGGTGATGGTTTCATCTATACAGTTCAGTTAGTAAATAACGATAACTACAAGTTTTTAGATAATATTTATCTTGATGCTGGTACTCAATTCTTCAGAAAGTCTTCTGCTAGAGGTGAGTATGGTGAGAGATTCTCAGATATTAAAACTAACGCTGGTTTTAGAGAGTACTACAACTATGTAGGAAATACTGAAGCACATGTACATTATTCTATCTCTAGTAGAGCAGATATGATGTTAAAAGGCGGGATGAAAGCAGACGGTACTGTACCAGTTACAGAAATCTGGAGAAACTTTGATGATAATGTTTCTAAAGATCCTTCTATTACTTCTCTTGATCAAATGGCAAGTAAAATGGGAGCATCTTATGTAAAGAAAGCTATGAAAGAAGGAACTCTTTCTAGAACATTCTTAACTAAAATGGAAGCTGCTCACTTAACTAAAATCTCTAGAGATATTGAGACTTACCTTATGTGGGGTCACGGTGGTAGAGTAAGACAAGATGGTCCAGATGATATTAGAATGTCTGTAGGTCTTTGGAAGCAGTTAGACAACTCTTTCAAAAGAATTTACAATAAATCTAATTTCTCATTAGAGTTATTTAAGTCTGAAATTTTTAACTTCTTTAATGGTAAAGTAGAGTTTGATGGACCAGATCCTAAAAGAAAGCTTGTTGTACAAACAGGTATGGCCGGGATGAAGATGGTTAATGAGTCTATTGCTAAAGAAGCAGTTCAATCAGGTTTAGTAATTAATGGTTCAGACATTGGTGCTATTACAGGAAAAGGAATGGATCTAGACTTTGGTTTTGCGTACACTTCTTACACAATTCCTTTCTTAGCTAATGTTCAGTTTGTTCTTAATCCAGCATTTGATAACTTGCATACTAATGATATTGAGAACCCATTAATTGATGGTTACCCTTTATCTTCTTATTCTTTTGTTATCTTTGATATTACAGATACAGGTAATGATAATATTTTCTTACTTAAGAAGAAATGGGATAGTGAGTTAAAATGGTGGTACCAAAATGGAACTATGGACTACATGGGTAGATCACAAGGTTTCCAATCATCTGGACAATTTAATGGATATAGAGTTTATATGTCACAAGCTCACCCAGCAATTTGGGTTAAAGATCCTACTAAAGTGTTAAAAATAGTTATGAGAAACCCAATCACGGGAGGATCATTCTAATATATAATGCAAAGATAAGTGAGGGGCTAAAAACCCCTCCTTATTTTTTTAATAAATAAATAAAACCAAAATTATGAGTTACACACAAGTAGATACCCTACAGAAAAACAAAAAAAGTACTATTGCTATTAGACCTTATGTTGATCAAAATATAGAAAACATGGGTTTAGAAGCACACAATATGGCCTTATTTGAAGGCGCTTACTATGAAGAGCAATTAGCATGCTTAGAAATGAACGGCGTTAAAAGATATATTACCGGTCTAAATGAATATTCTCCAGATGTTAAAAAACTAGATGATACAAGGAGAAAAGCCAAAATAAAAGAAATTAGACAAATAGTTTCTGAATTAGAAAAAGAATTAGCTCAGAATATTTTAAATATAGACGACGAAGACTTTTGGAATAAAGTAATTTTACTTAAACCTAATAATTCTGAATTCTGGAATAAAGTAACTATTAAAGTAGGAAATGAGCCTACTTATTTACATTTAGATAAACCTCATGATTTAATTAAATATTATGCTATATTAGCTGGAGGGTTCTCTTGTATAGCATCTAGTTTAGATTACGCAAGGTCTGTGTCAAAACCACCTAAATTTTACTTAGACAAACATGACGATACATTAAATACTACAACGTCATATACTATAATTTTAAATAAAGCTATCTCTAAATTAGTAGATTTATCAGAAACAAATGCAAATAAATTATTGTATATTGCTAAATGTTTAAATAACAATAGTGTAAGTTATACAAAGAGCACTTTAGAAAAAGATATCTATAAAGACATGGATGCTTATGTTAGAGGAGCGGGTGTAGAATCTAACAAACAAAGAGCTGCTAAGAGTTTTATTGAGATAGCAGAGGAGTCTATGGAAAATCTAATCATAAGATCTATTGTTAAAGACGCCACTTTCTTGAAGCTTATTGTTTATAAGTCAGATGGTATGGTACACATGACAAAAGGAGATGTTATTTTAGGAAGAACTAATGAAGATGTTATTGAATTTCTCAAGAATCCTCTTAATGAAGACATACTTGATCAATTAAAAGAAGAAACAGATAAATATTTTAATATGTAATTAAGAGTACTCGCCACGCTACCCATTAGAACAGCGTCCCAGGGCGAGTCTTTTTCTTTTTAATATGAATAATAATACTATACAACTTAAGATTAAGCAACGTCTAAATAAATTAGATAGTCAAGATTATGACAACATCCAATGTTGGCAAATAGTCGAAGCATTTAATAAAGCTCAGATAGAATGGGTACGTAGACAACTTGATGGTAAAAACCAGCGTAATACTGGGGATGAACAATCTAGAAGACGTATAGATGATTTACAGAACTTACTAGTACCTGACACAACAATGTCACTAACTAAGTTTAATATATTTTATCAAAGTGATACACTTCCAGATAATTATCTAGAATACAAGCGTATAGATGTATTAGTTAATAAAGAATGTTGTCCTGATAATCAACCTATGGTAGTATATTTAGCAGAGGAAGATAACAGAGCTCAATTACTTAGAGATGAACATAAGAAGCCTTCTTATGAGTGGAGAGAAACTTTTGCAACTCTTATAGATAATAAAGCTAGAATATTCACTAATGGTGATTTTGAAATATCTAAAGGTTTTTTTACATATTACAGGAAACCTATTAACATAGAAATTTTAGGATGCTCTGACCCTTATACTGGGAATATTACAGCAGTAGATGTAGAATGTGAATTTAAAGATGATATAGTAGAATTATTGGTTGATGAAACAGTAAGTATACTTGGCGGTGATATAGAATCTCCTAATCAATATGGTAGAGGCTTAGAGCAAGCTGAAAGAAATAATTAAATAAAAAATAATGTTAAAGAGAAAATTAGAAAGACCTGATTATAGAATAGAAACAAGTGGTGCAAATTTTATGTCAGAACTTATTACAGAAATGTTACATGGTGCTACTAAAACACATATGACACATTTGAAAACTACAAGTTATGCTGCTCACATGGCGTTAGGTGCATTTTACGATGCTCTTCCTGACATGGTTGATAGTATTGCCGAACAGTACCAAGGAGTTACTGAACAGTTATTAGATTATGCTGATGTTACAGTTAGTCCTATAGAGACTCCTGAAGAAGCTGTTGCTTATTTAACTTTATTATACAGTAAAGTATGTAGAGCGCAGGATAAATGCAGTTATTCAGAAATAATTAATGAGTTAGACTTAATCAAAAGTCTTATTAACTCAACTAAGTATAAATTATTATTTCTTAAATAGTTGCTTATTAGTAAGTATTTGTTTATATTATTATATATAATTGTTTGTAAATTTAAATTAAAAAAAAGATGAGTTATTTTAATCACGCATTTAGTAAAGTATTCTTAGGAACAGGGCAACCTACTATTAATCCTACAGGGTATATTGCTGACCAAACTGGAGCAGGTGGTGAACTTACTGTTGATCTATTAGCTACTTACGGTGCTAGAGGTTTTGAGTTTGTTAACCCTAAAACTTGGGAAACAGTTGGTATAACAGCTCCTGCAAATGGAGAAGAATTAGTATTAGTAGGAACAGCGCTTCAAACTAATGATAAAGTTGGTCCTTTTCATGGAGGTTTTCATGAGACTAACAAGTCTAAAAGAATTAATCCAAAAATGATTAAGGGTGTTTATAGAGTAGACTCTGCACTACCTACTAACAACATTGTACATATTGGTAAAACTTCTGTAACAGAAGGTTCTTGTCCATGTCCAGTATTTTATTGTGATGAGACTTATTACTTGAGAATTGATCTTAAAGGATCACCTATCTTAAGACAAATGAACCGTAATTCTTATAAAACTGTAGATGCCTACACAGGATGTTGTTCAGGTTCTACACCAGAATTATCTGACCCTATTTTAGTAATGAAATCTTGGGCAGAAGAGATTGTACAAACTCCAGAATTTTACGGAGTATATGGTCAATATGATCAAAAAGTTATTAGAGTTTCTTTTGAAGCTACTGTAAATGGTGGTACTACTTGGATTCTTTATGTACAACCAGGTTTATCTTTAACAGAACAAGCTCAAGCTTTGGCTGATGCTCAAGCTGCTGGATCAACTGCAGCTTCAGTAGATACATGGGATAATTACACTAGTACGTTTAACCCAGCATCTCCAGATAATCACTGTGGTGGTTTAGTTATTGAAGGAGCTTATGTTGAAACTAAATTTGGTGATTGTACTTTCCAAGTATCTGACTTCTTTGAAGTAGAGCCAGTTAGAATTTATGCTAGCTTAACAGATGAAACAGGTGACCCATGTGTATTTGAGTCTATTTGTGTAACTAAAACACAAGAAGGTGTTCAAGGTATGGGATTTGGTGAAAGAGTTGTAAGAGATGTAATTTTATCAGAATCTTACAGACAAAACTTTGTTCACTCTAAAGACATGAGAGTAAGAGAAATAACTCAAGGTTATGATATCTTAGGTCAAGTTGATAGAAATCAAGTTTATACTGCTTATCATATTTTACATAGTATTCCTAGACCAATTAACCCATCAGGTGTTTACGACAGCGACGTATATGATCTTTGTATCTATACTAACGCTGCTGTACCAGCACTTGAGCAATTTATTCAAGATTGGTTGGTAGGTGCTAATAACCCTATTGGTGCAGATATTACTGCTAACGGATTCCCTGCTGAGTAATATATATATTTTATTGTCATAATTGAAAAGGGGAGTGAGAGTTATCTCCTCCCCTTTTTTTATTAAAAAAATTAAAATGGCTAAACATAATTTAAGTCTTGAAATACCACAAACATTAAACGACTGTATAATGCGTATAGTGGATACTAGTGTTTACGGTGAAGACTGTATAAATGTAAAATGTCCAGTATTACAAATAACTCCTCCAGGATTTATATGTGCTGTAGATTTTGTAGAGCCAGATATAACACCTGGATTTTGTAATTTAATATTAACAGCTTGTGACTTAAACCTACAAACCACAAATTGTGATACAAAACCTAATTCTTTACCTGATGGCGTATATACTATAAGATATAGTGTTTCACCTAATGAATATGTTTTTGTAGAATATAATCATTTAAGAGTAACACAGTTACTAAAGTCTTATTATGATGCTTTATGCGAAATAAGAAATTGTACAGGAAAACCAAGTAATGAAATAACTAAAACATTAAGAGATCTTTATGATGTTAAAATGTATATAGAAGCTGCTAAAGCGAAAGTAGAAGTGTGTCATGAGCCAGAGGCCGGGATGAACTTATATAATTACGCTAAAGAGCTTTTAGGTAAATTAACTTGTTCAGATCTTTGCTAAAAACCAATAATATGAAATGTAATAATTGTAATAGTACACTATCTTGCGGATGTCAAAGACAAACTGCTAGAGATGGTAAATCATGTTGTAACAAGTGTGTATCAACATATAACAAAACAATTAGTAAATCATCAGCTGTTCAGAGAACTAATAACGTTAATTCTGGAATTACAGGAGTAAGTGCTTCTTTTATAATGATTTAATATGGCAGGTTTACAGAGATATATAAATCCAGAAAACAAAGTATCTACATGTAGCGTTAAGCAATATGTTAGTATCCATTGTAATTTTGCATCAGCTGCTGAAGCTGAAGCTACAAGTAAGACTTATGGTATTTCTGTTTGTTGTAAAAAAGATCTAGATTTAGCATATCTTGACTATCAGCTTTTAAAGCTAGATGAAATATATGATCCAGAACTTTGTAAACCTATAGAATCAGGAGCTTGTTGTATACCTCCTTGCCACGTAGTTGCTACATTAGAGATAGTAGAGTACTGTTTAGAATCTACAAATGTTAGTGCAACATTAGCATTAATCCCATAATTTTAGTATATTATTAATATAAGATATAAGTAATATGTTACCTACAAATAATAATAGTGCAAAAGGTTGCACACCCCAATCATCAAGCTGTGTAATCTGGAATGGTCCAGATTTACCTTGTATAAATTTATGTAAAGGTGACACTATAGATGAAATCTTATTTCAAATAGCTACAGAACTATGTGAAGTATTAGATATACTAAACTTAGATAATTATGATGATGTCCCTACAGACATTGATGATATGCAGGGGTTAATACAAGCTATTATAAATGTATTAAATCAACAAAATCCTGATATACCAGTTACACCTGGAACAGAAACATGTACATGCCCTGTAACTTTAGCTGATTGTTTTCAGTATCAAAATCAATTTGGTGATACTATAACAGAGTTACCATTAATAGACTACGCAAGATTAATTGCTGAAAGAATATGTGATCTTATTGATCAAGTTGACACTAACAGTACAGCGATTATACAGCTTAATGCTACAACAGAAAATTTACAAAATCAAATAGATGCTATTATTATAAATAATGGTGAAGTACAGTACTACTCTAATATCACAAATACCACAGGCCCTTTATCTGAAGGAGTAAGATCTATAGAAGATTTACTGTTAGACCTTATTAATGCAACAGGAAATTCTGGAGATATTTACCAAGCAATGCTTGCTTCAGGTGCTAATATAAACACAGCAGATAGATGTGATGGATTAGGTATTATGTCGTCTATTCCTGGGTGGGTTACAAGTCCAGCATCCTTAGCTGATAGTTTTAATAACATGTGGTTAGCTGTATTAGATTTAAAGTCTACTTGTGGAGATTGTTGTGATGGAGGTGGTACAGGTTGTTCAGGAATAACATTAAATTTCAGGGCAGTTTTAGAAACAGGTGGTTCTGACTTGTCACTATATTTAGATGGTTCTACAATACCTTCTGGTTTTCAAGATTGTTCACCTTTAGGTTCATCTGTGACTATAATGGATAACTTAGGTAACAACACAACAGTAAACTTAAATATTATAACAACATCTAATACTCCAGCAGGTCAAACTTTTGATTTAGATGTTACACCTATTAACACAACAGCTGATTTAACTATTACGTTAAACTCTTGCTTGTATAACCCGTTAACACAAACTACTTGTGAGAAAACATATACTTATTATATCTATCCATCATTAGCTTGTCCTAATATGACAATTAATGCATTACCTGATGGAGCGATATTAGCATTTACATCGTTAAACATAGGTACAACTTATATTGTGAAAACATATGTTAGTGGTTCTGCTGTTGCAACACAAACAACTAATTTCCCAGCTGCCGCTGCAACTGAAAATATTACTTTATCAGGATTACCTATAAACACAGCATATGACGTAGAAGTAACTGTAGCAGGAGCTAACGGTAACATGATGACATGTCCAAGACAAACTTTCACAACAATGTTTGTTTCTTGTCAACCACCTACAGTAAATAATGCAACATTAGTAATATTACCTTAAGAATAGATTATGAATTGTAATACATGTAGTAAAAAATATAGCAAGTGTTTATGTAAAGATAATCCTTTGGTAACACCGCCAGATTATATTGCATCAACAGATAATTGTCCTGATCCTGAAACATGTTCTGAGACATTTGACGCTGCTTGTATATGTTATTCAGGTGAAACATTAGATTGTCCAGGTGTAATTACTATAGAACATGAGCAAAGATTAAATGATATCTTATATAATATTGCTAATGCTCTATGTAATGCTTCAGATTATGCTATAGAAGTTTTTGATGAGGGTAACTTAATTACACCATCAATGGCTAGTATTAATTTTATAGGAGCACCTATAACAGCAACATCAGACATTAATGGTAATGTTACAGTAGAAGTTACTCCAGGAATTAACGGTACTGATGGTACAAATGGTGTTGATGGTACTGATGGTGTAGACGGCTTAGGTTATGATAATATGACCTCAGTAACACCAATATATTATAATGTTATTATACCTCATACATTAACAACTACTATTGACCCGCAAAAAGCTGTAACAGCAGGTACTAGACTTAGATACGTAGATGTATCTGACGTAAACACATGGGCGGAAGGTATTGTTAATTCTTATAATGTTTTAACAGGAGCTTGTAATATTACATTTGATAGAAAAAATGGTCTTAGTATAGTAGTTAGTAATCACACTGTTACAGTTATAGGTGAACCGGGCTTAAGAGGTTTGGATGGTCCACAAGGACCAACAGGAGCGACAGGCCCACAAGGTCCAGCAGGTCCGGGATTAGATTTAAACTTTAACACACCAGACGTAACATTGGATTTAAATACATCTAATGTTGCATTTGCATCACAGTGGGTTAATCCAGCCTATCTTCCATCTCAAACAAAATATGGTCAACTTTTATACTGGAATGTAAGTAGTTCTTTATGTTATGTATCCCTTTTTATGATAGTCAATGTAGATAGAGTAGTTGGTACAGGGGCTCTTACATGGAATAGAAGATTAGTAAATCCCCAAAATCTTATTCAAATTACCGGGTTACCTTTTACGCCTAAATTGGGAAATAGTATTGGGACTGGTTATAACTATAATTTAAATATTGGTGCACATTTCCACGGATTTCTTAATGATATAGATTATCCAGATGCATCAGGTGCATATGAGGGACATGAAGTAATTCCATTTAATGGGACAGGTAGTAATGGACTTGTTACATCACAATTAACTGCAACATACGGGTATCATGCGCCCGCCATTAGAAATTTTACAATGCACTTACAATTTCAAGGATACATATTTAAAGATTAAAAAAATTAAAAATAAATAATATATTATGCCAGCAAATAATGCTCAATTAACCGTAAATTTCACATCTCAGACACTTGGTGATCATAGAGTATGTTGGAGAATTCAAGGTGTAGGTGCATATGATTGTACAACTATAATTAACTGTCCAGTAGGTGTTACTTGTGACGCTATGATCGGTTTATATGTGAACCCTGAAGAGTGTGAAGATACAGTCATAGAAGGATATGTCCAACCATTATGTAATGATGTAATTAGTTTAACAGGTAGGATACCTTTTACAGCAACATTAGTAGCTAACCCTACCTGTATATCTTATCAAGTAACATGTAATTCAGTAGAATTAGAAAGAATAGATGTAATTAGTCCTGGTATAAATTATACCGCTGGGGCAACGTTAGCCCTTACAGTAGATGGGTCAGCTACAGCTGAATGCACCGTAGGTCTTGGTGAAATATATGATTATAATATTTTAACTGCAGGTACACTTTACTTGCCAGGAGATGTAGTTAATGTTATAGATTCAGGAGCAGGAGCAGGGGCGACTATACAAGTATTAACAGTAGGTGGATCTGGTGAAATTTTAACTTTAGATCTTATAGCCGTAGGAACAGCATACTCTGGACCTAGTGTATCTAGTATTACTAGTGCGTCAGGAGTTGGAGCTACTATATCTTTAAGTACTGACTACGGTATTATTTCTGGAACTAACGTATTAATACCTGGTTCAGGTTATAATTCAGTACCTTCTGTAAGTATTACTACACCAGGATCAGGCTTAGGTGCGCAATTTTTAGCAGTATTAAAAACATGTTCTGATTTCATAGGAACTTATTGTGATGGAACACTTGACAATAAAATACCATCACCACCTTTAGGTGTCGCAACTACTTTCTGTCTACAAGCAGCCCCTACAGTATTTGAAACTTATTCTGTAGACCAAGCAGGTTGTTGTTCAGCTGATTGTTGGACATATACATTTGAACATAATTCATCAACAGACGGACCTGTTGATTTTAAATGGACAGAATGTGGGGGACTACAGAATGTAGTAACATTAAATAATGGGGAAAATTTAGAAGTATGTGCAGTAGATGGTTCGCCATATATAGTTGATTCTCCTAGTATTTTAGAACCGCTTAATGTAACTATCTCTATAGATACTCCGTGTACGATATAATAGTAAAGTGGTAATTTTGTTGGTTTTATCCACTAACTATAGATCTCGGTAGGTTGATACTTACCGAGATTTTTTATATATTTACAACAATAAGCCTTTAAGGCGTAAAATATACTTATGATAAAGAGACTATTCTATGATATTGAAACATCATTCTGTGAAGGTCATTTCTGGAGACCGGGTTATAATCAGTTAATACTTCCAGATCAAATAATTAAGTACGCACAAATAATATCTATATCTTGGAAGTGGGAAGGTGATGATAAAGTTTATCATGTTGATTGGGGTATAAACAAACAGTGTGACAAAAAATTATTAAAAACTTTTATTAAGGAATTAGACAAAGCTGACGAAATTGTAGCTCATAACGGTGACAGGTTTGATATTAAATGGATAAGAACAAGAGCTTTGTTTCATGATATAGAAATGAGAGATACATATATAATGATAGATACATTAAAATTATGTAAAAAATATTTCAATCTACCTTCTAACAAATTATCTGAAGTTGCTAAATACTTTAACTTAACTAGAAAAATAGATTCAGGGGGTATGAATACTTGGATGAGAATAGTATTCCATAAAGACAAAGAAGCTTTAAATCATTTACATTATTATTGTGACGGTGATGTTATTACTTTAGAGGAGGTATATAATAAGTTAAAACCTTATGTTAGAAATAAATCTAATTATGCTGTATTAACAGGGGGTGATAGGTTTTCTTGCCCAGAATGCAATAGTAACCATGTCCATTTAAATAAAACATATACTACAGCCGCCGGAACTTTACAACATTTTATGAGATGTGCTGATAAAAGTTGTAGACAACCTTTTAAAATAAATAACAAAACATATCAAGATTTCTTATCATTTAAAATAAGAAATAACATAAAAAAATAGTTATCTTAAATAAAATATAGCAAGGACTACTCAATTAAGTCTTTGTTATTCTCATTAATTTTTAGTATTTTATAGTATGGAAGGTTTTAAAAAACCAGATCTTAATGCCCCTAGAAAAAGAAAAAAAAGTCTAAATTTATTAGACCATAACTTTTATAAGGAGTTTAAGGAAAGAAACCCTGAGTATGCTGATTTAGATAATAGCATAATTAAAGAAGTAGTAAGATCATTTAATGAAGAAATCTATAATAATGTTATAGAAAATCGTGATGGTGTAGAACTTCCTGAAAACTTAGGAATAATTTTTATAGGATCTTGTCAAAAGTCTTCTAAAATAAATATAGATTACAAAAAATCTAAAGAATATGGTGTTAAGGTAAAACATAAAAATTGGGACTCAGATGATCTTCTGATGAAAATATTTTATACAAACTATAACAATAGAACTTTATTTAGATTTAGAAATTTATGGCGATTTAAACCACATAGAAATTTTGCAAGAAAAGCTTCTGCAATTTATCGTAAAGGTTTTAATAAGTATGTTAGAGTAAAATCAGGAATATCTGTTTCAGGTCTATACAAGAATACTGAAATGAAAACTATAAAAGATGGAAACTACAATAGGAGAGACAATATCAAGAGTACGTAATATTATGAAGGCAGTTAAAGAAGATGCCTTTGTAACAGATAGATTTTTATATAGTCTTATTCTTAAATATGGAAAAGCATTTATTAAAATGCAAAAAGATCAAGATCAAATACAAAAACTTGCTGGTCTTTATAAGTCTGTTCCATGTGTTGAACTAATTCCTGTAGACAAAATAGAAGCTTGTTGTGGAGGTATTAAGACCAATTGCACAATAATGCGGACTAAGAACAAACTCCCAGATGTTATGTCTAGTAATTCAGGACCTATGTTTAGAACATTATCCTCAATAGATGGTTCTATAGAAATTCATCCTACTGAGCCTAGAACTTATACAGCAATGGCTAATTCTACAACCTTTAAATATAATAATAAAAAATATTATTGGTATATAAATAATTATTTATACTTCCCTAATATATCGTGGCCTTCTGTTAAAGTAGAGGCTATATGGGAAGGTGATATTTCTTCTATAGCATGTGATGCAAAAGATAGCGATGAGACTTGTCCTAAAAGACAAGACCAATTATCAGCTATTCCTGATTATTTATTTGCAGAAGTAGAAAAACAAGTTTTACAAGAATTAGGTATTACAACAAGAATACCACCAGACTTAGGAGGTGACGATAAACAAAGCATATATAGATAATGAATACACTACTTAAATATAGGTCATTTGATGAGCTTTACGATGAGGCCACTATTGACATAAGGAATATTACATTAGAGGGTAATCTAAATCCACATGCTTTAATCAAAACAGTTAGAAAGCTTAATCATGATTTAGGTCTCAGAATATATAGAGAATCTGAAGAAGTTATAGATGTAGAAAAAGGAAGAGCGAAATTACCTGAAGATTTCTATAGTTTAAACTATGCTATGGTTTGTGGTGAATATAGCTGGACTGAAGTATTACCTCAAGGAACTCATATAGAAGATAAAATGATTCCTAAGTATACACCAATGCAAGAACCAGTTCCTTGTGTAGATGCTTGTAATACTAAAGACCCTTGTGATCCGTGTAATGATCCCTGTAGTGATGAAAATTTAGCTTGTTCACCTAGAGTTTGTTTAACTAAATGTGGTGATGAATATATATTAGAACAAAAGATTAAGACCCGTACACGCTCTTTTAAAACATTTTACCCTCTACGTATCAAAGATACAAGAGAAGTGAACTGTAAGTGTCCTAATTTGCGTTTATTTGGTGCACCTAATGAAGCTAGAATAGACAATGGTTGGTTAAAAGCTAATTTTGAAACAGGCAAGGTATATTTAAACTACATGGCTGATATGGTTGACCTTGAAGGTAACCTATTAGTTCCAGATCATGAACTTATAAATGAGTATTACGAATATGCTGTAAAAGAGAAAGTTTTAGAGAATATGATGTACGACGGTAAAAACGTTGGGAATTTACTTCAGTATACTCAACAAAAATTAAGAGCTGCTAGAAATAACGCTGTTAGTTATGTTAACACTCCTAATTTTGAAGAGATGAAAAAACTTCATGAAGTGAACAGAGCTGCTCAATACAGTAAATATTACGACATGTTTAAATCATCACCTAATAACCCAAGTAACGCGTATAGAAACGGTAATGGCTAAGAAAAATAAATCACAAAATTTATCACACGAAGATAAGCGTGCTTATAATTTAGGCATGGTTAAGGATTTAAATGCATCCTTTCTACCTAACGGTTCGTGGGCTTCAGCTAGAAACGCTAATAATAATTCACAAGAAGGTGATTTAGGTGTTATAGGTAACGAGCCTTCTAATGCATTATGTGTATCTATAAATTACACTATAATAGGTAAGATAAAATTATATGATGATAAATGGTTATTATTTTCTACAGATAATTCAGCATCAGAAATTGCTATATTTGACGAGTCTGCTTGTACTTATGAACCAATAGTTAATGATACTTGTTTAGGATTTAAAACAACACATTTAATAACCGGCGAGTCTAAAGAAAATTTCGACTGTTCTTATCAAGCATATTGGGCAGATAATTTAAACCCAGATAGAACATTAAACATAAGTAATATTCCATATAAAGGGCAGTACCAACCTATACCTAGTAATCCTAGTTGTGTGGAATTTATAGAAGATTTTCCTAAAAGACTTGATTGTGAGCAAATTAGGTTAATACCTTTAACTAAACAGCCTTGTTTCACCGTAAAAAAAGCTACATTAGGTGGCCAATTATTTAACGGGTCATATTCTGTAACAGGAGCTTACACACTAAATGGTCAAGTTGTGTCTGATTATTTTTCAGTGTCTAACGTGCAACCTATATTTGAACATGAGAATGTTGCGGGTTCTATAGACATTACTGTTAATAATATGGAAGATGAAAGTTATGACGAGTTTAAGCTTGTCGTAATAGCTGTAGTTAATAGTCAAACTAAAGCATATGACTTAGGTATATACTCTACTAGGGAAAAATATATTTATATAGATTACTTAGATCAAGCTTTACCTTCTGTACCATTAGACACTATAATGATAAGAACGCCTAATTATGATCGTTCTGAGTCTATACATAGAAATGGTGAGTACTTGATGCGAGTAGCTCCTTCAGCTAAATTTGATTTTAATTATCAACCAACAGCTAATAATATAGTTACTAAATGGTCTTGTGTAGAATATCCTGCAGATTATTATAATAAAGGAGGATCTAACCCTAGTTTCTTAAGAGATGAAGTATATGCGTTATTTATAAGATTTGTTTATAATACAGGTGAAAAGTCTTCATCTTATCATATTCCGGGAAGAAATCCTAATGCAACAGACACACAAACTATTAATGATAGTAATACAATAGAAGGAGCTAATACACCTAGATGGAAAGTATATAATACTGCAACGTTTACATTACTTACACCCACTCAAGTAGATACTAATGGTTATGAGATAGCCGAAGGACTTATGGGTTATTGGGAGTCTACAGAAAAATATCAAGATAATAAACCAGATGTTTGGGGTAATCTATGCGGTAAAAATATTAGACACCATAAGTTTCCAGATACAACTACAGATGGTGTATTATCTACAAGATGTAATCACTTTGACCAACAGGGCACACCTGGCACACCTTTTTCTACAGAAAGAGTAATAAGAATAATGGGTGTTAAGTTTTCTAATATAGAATACCCTAAAGACAATCAAGGAGTTCCTATAGACGGAATAGTTGGTTATGAAATACTAAGAGGTTCTAGAGAGGGTAATAAGTCTATTATAGCTAAAGGTATGTTTAATAACATGATTGGGTACGTCTTACCCGAACATGAAGACAAAGACAACGTACCGGCTAATACTGCACAACTAAACGCTGATTACCCTAAAAAAGGGTTATACCAAAATTACCCTTTTAATGATTTAAGACCTGACCCGTTTATTTATAAAAAATTAGAAAGACTTAATGGTAGAAACGTACCTCAATATGCTTATGCTAATAATTTAGTTAACTGGGATTACTTATCTTTTCATTCACCAGATACGCAGTTTAGAAATCCTTTCTTATCAGCACAAGAATTGAAGCTTTATGGTGCGTTAAGAGGTACAGCTACAGGCAGATTTAAAGAGCCTGAAGGACACCCTATGCACAAAATTATAACAGACTTTAGTTTTATAGTTGCTGCAATAGGTGGTATTGGTATAGCAGCAGCAGCTTTAGCTCCGGAAGTTAGGTCTCATTACGGTACAAACTGGGTCAGTGATACTAAACTTGACTCAAATATTTTAGGTACTGGGGGCGGTTTTGCACCGGCTTTTTGGGGTATGGGTACAGGAGGATCGATAGGTGGATGGGGTTTTGCTGCTGATATTTTGAGTACATCAGGAGCTTTACAAATAGCAGATTTAATATCAGCAGGTTTCTCCACGACAGCACTAACTACCACATATGATATATTAGCAATATTAGCTGGTATAACTACAGGATCAACTCCCGAATATACTCTTGAAATGACTGCTGCAGGTAAAAGTGGTTTAAACCCTATTATAAGAGCATTACAATATTTACCAGCTATTGCTTTATATTGGTCACAAGGTACAGATGAAATGTTAAGATTAATAAGAAATCTTATTCGATTTGAACAATATGCATTAGCTTATGAATCTCATTGTGAATATGATCAATTAATAGATCTAGGTTTAAGTGGTGTTAGGCGTAAAGTAAAAAATTCAAGATATATTAAAGATGGTTTTCAAGATTATGATTTGAAAACTAAAATAAATAATTTGTATAGAGGTCATTATGTTTGTGTTAATACAGAACAAAGCATACCTTCAGGACATCCTCAAGTAAATTATGACAATACACGTAATACATTAGGTACAATAAGAAATGGTGCTGACTTAAAAGGTACATTTGGTTCAGCTACTGTGGCTAATAGCCCTTATGCACCTCAAGTATCTTATAATGAACCAACTAAATGGTTTAATACACAATCACAATGTTATTACGGGGCATTAAAAGTATTTATAGATAACCAATATGGTCAACTTAATAATAGAATAAAACAAATACCTATAGGATGTATTCAACCTATTTTAAATCTAAGCACTAGGTTTGAATCAGGTATTATATTTGGAGGTGACACTTATATCACAAGGTACACTGAAAAGAATACTATGTTCTATTTCTATGAATGGTTAAACGGCCAACCAGATGATTACGAGTTTAATTATGATAATTATTTAAATGTACCTAGACCTTTATATTGGGTAGATACGAGAGAGTATGATGCAAGTACATTTTTATCAGGAATACTTAAAAAGATAGGTAAAAAAGAGGCAACTTCTGACTATGGAATACTACCTAATGATTATCATTACCTAGATAGAAAATTTGAGACTAGTATTATAGAGGGACAAATTAAAGACACAGGTGGTGATAATAGTTATCAACGTAGAAGTTTATTTAGAATTATAGATGCTTATTTTTATTTGTTTAATTCTGGTGTCAGAGACTTTTATGTAGAATCTGAAGTAAACACAGATTTAAGAGATTGGAATGACACACCTGAAGAAAGACATTATGATCCATATAGGTATACTTCATTAAGAGATTTATTTAATACTGATATAATTAAATCAGGCAACTTATTTAAATACGATTATAGTTTATCTATATCAAGAAATTTTAGAAATTTATCCTCTTGGGGTAATATGCAGCTAAGATCTTATGATCCTCAAGTTTCTGAAACATGTTATAGTTATTATCCTAAAAGAGTTATTTATTCTTTACCTCAAAATAAAGAACTTATAGCTGATAACTGGAGAGCGTGGTTAGTAAATAACTATAAAGATTTTTCAAGTAGAATAACGACTATTAAACCTATAGGTAGAAACGGAGCTATGATGCTTTTTGAACAAGAGGCTCCTATAATGATACCAGGTGTAGATGTTCTAGAAACAGATGCTGGTACTAAAATTACTATAGGTGATGGTGGATTATTCTCACAACCATTACAAAATATAGTAAATACAGATAAGGCTTACGAGTACGGTTCTTGTCAAAATAAAGAAAGTGTAATAAACACACCTTTTGGTTTATTCTATATTAGTTTAAATCAAGGTAAAATATTTAGATATGCTGGAGGTTTAGATGAGATATCTAGAAATGGAATGCAATGGTGGTTTAGTAATCACTTGCCTTATAAGATATTAGAAGATTTTCCAGAATTTGAATTAACAGATAATTCTGTAATAGGTGTAGGTGCTCAATGTATTTATGATAATTCTGATAAGATAATTTATGTTTGTAAAAAAGATTATAAATTAAAATCTCCTAAAGAAGCTAATTACAGAACTATAGAATATCTTTATGATAATTGGTTTCAAGTAGATAAAGTTATCAGAGTTAGTTTAGGGGACCCTAGATATTTTGATGATGCTTCGTGGACAGTATCATTTGACCCTAAAGCAGGTAACGGTCAAGGTGCGTGGGTATCATTCCATGATTGGCATCCGACTATGAATATAGCAAGTAAAACTACATTCATGACTGTTAATAGAAATAGTATCTGGAAGCATAATGATAGATGTGATAGTTTCTGTAATTTTTATGGAGTAGATTATCCTTTTGAAATAGAGACTATATTTTCTACACAAGATCAAGCTACTGTTTTAAGATCAGCTGAATATACACTTGAGTGCTACAAGATAGCATCAGATTGTATAGATTGGCATCATAAGCTAGATGAAAATTTTGATGAAGCAATAATATATAACACAGAACAAATATCTGGTATATTAAGGTTAAACTTAGCACCTAAAAATGATGTTAACGCTATATTACAATATCCGGCGATCACACCTAACTATATAGATATATTATTTGCTAAAGAAGAAAACAAATACAGATTTAATCAATTTTGGGATATAACACTAGACAGAGGAGAATATTCAGGTAATACTAGAATCATGTGGGAAACAGATCCTAATGGTTATACTAAGAATATAAACCCTTTTTATATTGACTATAATAAACCAGAATTACAAAGAAAAAAGTTTAGACATTATCTCTCGTCTTTAATTTTAAAGAAAAGAGTATCAGGAGATTCAAAATTTTTGTTTAAATTGAATAAAGAGAAGCAAGTTATAAGTCCAAGATAAGCTATGAGTTTAAATAAAGGAAAAATAAAAGTTAAGTCAAGTCAGACTAAGCAGTCTAACCCTTATAGTAAGGATATGATTTATGATCCAAGAGGTCAATGGGCTCATCCTGGTCAGAACACAAGGATTCCTGGAGGAGATATTACCATGCAAGGAGTTAACTACCCTGTAATGGGTGTTGATAATAATGGGCGATCTATAATCATGATGCCTGGAGGAGAATATAACTTTCCTGGTGCTGATTATGTAGATGAATTTCCTATGTACCAAGATGGTGGTGTAAAGCAAAGATCAACTACATTTGTACCTTATAGAGAAGGTGACATAGTATTAGATCCTGAAAATGATAATAGACCTTCTACACATTTAATGGCACGAGAATACATTCCCGGTGAAGGTTGGGTAGCTTTCCCTACATTATTTCAAAATGGTAAGGACGACTGGAAAGAAATTCAAGACGTTGGTGAAGCTTATGCTGAAGCTAAAAAAAGAGGAGAAGTAAATTATTTTGGAGAAGACGTTAAAGCTGCTATAAGTTTTGCTGATGATGGTGATTGGAAGCAAGAGAAAAAATATGGAGGTTTAATTAAATACCAAAATGGAGGAGGCAAACCAAAATTACCTTCTAGAGAAGGATGGGTAGGGAGACCTCAAGAACCAATTGCTCATGGTATGATGAAAGAATATATTCCAGGAAAAGGATGGGTAGTATTTCCTACATTATTTCAAGATGAAGATGATAATTGGTCAGAAATTAGAGAACCTATAGATGCTTATGATGAAGCTTTAAAAAGAAAAGAAGTTCAATATTTTGAAAAAGAAGAAGATGCTAATAACTATTACCAATCAAGCTTGGATATCCCTGTAGAAACTAGACGTGCAATGTTTTATGATAACACTTCGCCATTTCTTTATAATATACCTCCTCATATAAAATACGGTACTGAAGCTTTCGAAGATTACATGACAGAAAGAGATGCGGCAAGAGAAGCTATTCCTTTTACTGATGAGTTTCGTAATTACCAGCTTAACCTTGAATATCCTGAGGTAAAAAATGAACAAGGTAACATGACCCAGAAGGCGTTAAACTCTTTAAAGAAAGATCATTTAAAGCCTAAAAATGAAAAAGAAGCTTTAAAGCTTATTGCTGATAGAGTATATAGTAATCCTTTAGAGAATGATGACTATTATGATTACATGAAAAATTATGCTAATTATGAAAACTTGGATGCTTTAGATGAAGCTAATGAATATAAGATAAATAACTATGGAGGTTACAGAGGTATGGGGCCAACATCACCTACAAGACCTATGACTGAAGAAGAGATGGTTCAATATGATAAAGGAAAATACCAAGATGGTGGTGCCGCTGGTAGAGAAGTCACACCTGAACAATATTATCAATTTTTAGTAGATACTAGAGGTAATAAACCTAAAGTATTAAACTATAGATCGTCTGTAGGTGTAGTTAATCCAGAACAAGTTGGTGAAAATAATGCAAATATTTATAATTTTACTAATTCTAAACCAGTAATAAAAGGTGAGTATGGCGTGGGTCAAGATAGATTTTCTTTTGACTCCGATGATTACTCAGGAGGTTTAGATAGTGAGTATGGTGAAGGCTACAGAGTAGTAAGTGTACCTGTTTCTCAAATGTCAGATCCTAAGTATGCTGATTACACAAAGCAAATGCAGTCTAATAAATTTGGTAAATATGACGATAACCTAAAAAACTTTAATAAGTTCTTTAAGAAGAAGATGCAAGATGGTGGAGGTAACACTAATCCTTATATCCCTTATGAAAATATTAACTATAATTCACAGAATAAATATGAAGGTCCTGGACCTATGGAGTTTTATAATAAACCGGGCGCTACACCTGAAGAAATTAAAATGCAAAACTTCTATGATAATTATTATCCTGAAGGGTTTAATGCAGATCAAGGAATGAGTCAAACACAAGACAGCTATAAAATAAGAAGTTTTGAAGTACCTATGCCTGATTTTAAAAAATCTATTCCTGATTTTAAAATAGACACATCTAACATGGATAGACGTATGTTTAACCAAATGCAGTCTATAGACTTGTCTTCTCCTGAATATATAGAGCAACTTAGAAGAGAAGGTAAATCTGATGAAGAGATAATGTCTATGATGCAAGATGGTGAAGGTTCTTTACATAAAGCACAGGCCGGCGAACAAGTACCTGGAGTATACGGTGAAGATCCTAATGTATATCAACAAGAAGGTTTAAATATACTTGCTTCTAATTTAAACGCACCTTTTGTCAATCAACCAGGATATTATGACTATGCTGACAAGTTTAGTGGTAAAAGAGATTATGATAAAATAATGGATGCTCGTGCCTTCGCAACATATAGAAAAAACCCTTATGAAGAAGGAACGCGTGATTTTAGACAACAAGATAGGGAAAATATAAAAAATATTAGAGATGTTTATATGCAATCTAAAGATCATTACAAACAAGTTAAACGTGGTAATGCTAGACCTATTGCTATGTTTGATGAAGGCGGTTCTTATGATGCTTATCCTGCAGAACAGTTTAGCCAGATGGATCCTAGTATGCTAATGCAATATGCTAACCTAAGTAAGAAAGATTTTAAAGTAGAACCTAATTATGTTCCTCAAGAAGAGAATAAAGATTATACTAAAAATAAAAAGACTAACTTTGCTGAATTACTTAGAAATAACGTTATCAATAGTAAGTTAGAAGAAATGTATTCAGGTCTAAAAGAGCTAAAAAAGCCTCAGATGTTTCAAACAGGTGGTGCTTATGTAGGAGTCGGAGGACAAGGTATCTCAAGAGATATCTATGCTTCTGATATGAGTATATTAAAACAACAATTAGAATCTGGTCAAATAACTAGAGAAGAATATGATGCACAGTTAAATAATGTTAATGATCTATATGATGGTAAAGGTGATTGGCAAAATTATCAAGGATTAAATAATAATAATGGATTTAATAATAATAATGCTAATAATCCTAATGGTCTCCAAGAGGATTATAGACAGACTATGAATGTACCAATGTTGGATGATCCATTAGCTCCAGAACCCTTAGACTATGGTGATCCTCTAGGTGTAGACTATAGTATGTCACAAGACCCTTTAAAAATGCAACAAATTCCTGCAGGTACAATAGCTAATACACCTAACATAGCTAACACGCCTAGCATAGGAAGTAGTATTAACCCAGATGGTTTAACTAAAATGACACCTAAAAGTGCTGGAGTAATAGAAAACTCTCCTGGAACTTTAACAGATGCTGGTGTAGATAAGCCATTAGGATCTAGTTTACCTCCTCAAATGGGGGCTAAAAAACCTAAGAATAATGCGTGGATAGGTCAAGCTGGGGCATCTGGTGCTTTAGCTGGCTTAAGTATGCTAAACGGTTTTTTAGAAAGTAGAGCTAGAGCTGAAAGAGAAAGAGAATTAAGTAAGGACAGGATGGCTGATAGTGTGTTTACAACTAAACCATCAATGTCTGGAGACAGAGGAGACTATGAAATGAACACAGGCTTATTTAGACCTGATGATAAAACATATGCTCAAAATAGAAATTATAATAGATATCAAAATGGTGGTGCTATAGAGGAATGGTTTGCTCAAGGAGATAAAATAGATGCTGCTAGAAACGCACATGCTCAAGAAAATACGAGAGTACAGAACGTTAGAAATGCTATTCCAGAAGAAGCTTATAAGATTGCAGCAATGAATAACCCAAGACAATCTCTTCCTCCAGCAACAGCAAATTGGGTTGGCCAAAATGGTTTCGCTTGCAACACATACGCTTGTCAAGTAATGCAAAATGCAGGAGCAACAGTCCCTTCTGATTCTCCAGACATGACTTTTGGTAGTGTGAAAGTGGGTGCTGGTGACCCTTTGCCAATTGTTACAGGTAATGGTAGCTTTAATAGCCAAGCTAAAAACTTAGGTTTTGATCTTTTACCTGCAGGTACAATACCTGAGTCAGGAGATCTTATTAGGGGCCATTATAACAATACTTCAGGACGTAGTGGAAGTTATCATGCGGTTATTGCTGGTGAAGATGGTTCTGTTTCTTATAGTCCTGGTGGAGTGGATGAGTTTAATATGTATTCTGGTAACAGTAATAATCCGTGGGTGGATCCGTCACGATATGCTAAAGGTAGTGATAATAGAGTAATGAGGTATGTCGGTGATGTTCCTCGTTTAGAAAATGAATTTGATCAAGCTCAGCAAAGATTTCAACAAATGGATGCTCCTCACATGCAAAAAAGAGGAACAGGTCAAGTTGCTGCAAATTTGGAGCCTCATAGATTAGTAAACAATGAAGAAAGATGGATGCGTAATCTAATTGTTGAACAAGATAAAATTGAGGCTATGGATATTGAAGATAAAAAGAAAGCTAAGCTTCATCAGAAATTACAAAAAGAATATAGTGCTAAGTTAGATCAGATGGACGATCCTTCTTTAGCTATGAATAAATTTGGAGGAACTAGCGTTAATTATCAAGAAGGCGGCGAATATGAAATGTCTGATGAAGATATTCAATATATTTTAGCTAACGGAGGTACAATAGAATATTTAGATTAAACATTATGAGAAAAGTAAGAATAACAGGATTACCGAAATCTAAAGATGGCGGGTCACATTATAACAAATTAGAACCTAGTTATAATAATAATGACGAGTATGTTAATACTCCGGATACTACTGTGTCTAATACACTTAAACCTGTAGATAGAGAGGCAGCTAATTTAGAAGCTGAAAAAGGAGAATATGTTTACACAAATATGACATCAGACATGTTACCTGAACTATATAAAGTAGGGGGTAAACGTCATAGTCAAGGTGGGACACCTTTAAATATTCCAGAAGGATCTTTTATATTTTCAGATAATAGAGATATGAAAATAAAAGATAAAGCTATTCTAAAAGAATTTAACATGGGTGGCACTAAAGGAGTTACACCTGCTAAAATAGCCGCTAAATTTGATATCAACGAATATAAAAATATAATCAATGATATTAAGTCAGACAAAATAACTAAAGATACGGCCATGAGTATGCTTAAAAATAATACTCAATCTTTAGGTAAACTAGCTCTTGTCCAAGAATCTATAAAAGGTTTCCCAGATGGTATACCTAATGTATCTATGGAATACTTAGCTTCTATAGGTGTTAACCCTGAAGATATTTTACCACAAATGAGTCAAGAAGCTCCTCAAGAACAAATGATGCGTTATGGTGGCAATGCTCCATGTTATAAGTGTGGAGGTGCCTCTAAGTATGCTAATGGTGGGGAATTAGACAAATATAAAGATGGTAGAGAAGTTAGCAACCCTGTGTTTAGTAATGGTAAATATTATTACCAAGAATTATATGATGATCAAGGAAATATTATTAAAGCTAAAGATGAAAATTTAAATGAAAAATATGCTGATCGTGTAGTATATGATGCAAGTGGTAACCCAATTAAAGCAACAAGCCACCAAACATGGCTTAAAGAAGAAAAATTGAAAGAAGAAAATCTACCGTCTAATTCTAATGAAAATAAACCTAAAGCAGGTGTTTCTAGTATTAAAAACGGTCTTAACATAATTAAAGAAAGATTTAAAACTGATCCTGAATTTAAAAATTTTGTTATAAATAAATTTATAGATATAGTAGATAATGCTGATGATCCTAGAGTAACAGAAGAAGTAAAACAAAAAATATTAAAATATAGTGATGACGAAGTATTAAATTTGTTTAGTACATACCAAGGTCAAGTAGAGCAGATGATTTCTAACTCAGATATTGCAGGCAGAAATCCTCTAACTAATGAAATGAATAAAGGGTATGATAGAGGGGCTGTTGGTAAAAATAGAGATTATTATAAAGATTTTGGGGATGCTGCTTTATCTCCTGAAGATGTAGGAGTTGTTCAAGCTTTATATTTAGCATTAAATGACGCTTCTGTTGAAAATCCTGATCTTATTAAATATGGTTCTAATAACGATGGTTCTCAATTAATGTTAACACAAACTGGTAATAAAGACCACCAAGCAAGAAAAGAAGGGCAGCCTATTTCTCCTTTAGACCTACAACCCGGTGATACAACAATGTTTCAAGGATTATATGGCGGGTATCAAGAGCAGGCACCTGAAGAACTAGCACCTGAGAAAAAAGCAGGAGCTATTCCGGAAAAACCTTTCAATGAAGCTACTAATGAAGATCCTAATAGATGGTGGATGGAAGACATCATTAATACAGCAGGAGCTGCAGGGGATTATGGTAGAATAAATAAATATTTACCTTGGTCTCCAGGTGTAGATGTAGAAGTTATGGATCCTACTTTTTATGATCCTACAAGAGCCTTAGCAGCAAATGCTGAACAAGCTAACATTGCTTCTGATGCATCTGCTATGTTTGCTGGACCACAAGCTTTAGGTTCAAGATTATCTAAAATACAAGGAGACTCTGCAAGAAATGCGGCGAATATCACCGCACAATATGATGAACGTAATGTTGGTGTAGCTAATCAATTTGAGCAAGCTAACAAACAAATGATTAATCAATATAATGCTGCTAATGCGCTTAGACTTACTGATCAGTATGATAAGACTACAATAGCTAATCAACAATATGACAATTCTAAAGCTGCTGCTAGAGAGAAATTAAGACAAAGTTATATAGATGGTTTACATAGAGCCTTTAAAAACCAAATAGTAAATGAGATGTATCCTCAATATGACTTTGATCCATTAACTAGAGAATTTGGTAGATCAGGTGATGGTCGTCCTATTACAGGAGATGGTGCTTATAGTGAAAATGATGCTAAAAAAGCATGGGATGAAGCATATCAAAATGCATATAAAGATTGGTTTAACAGACACCCTAAGTGGGATGAAAAGAAAATACAAAGTAAAGCAGAGGAGGAAGCTGATGCTTTAACTTCTCCTAAGAATACATATAAAGCAAATCAAAACCCACCACTAAGTGCATACGGTTTTAAATAATAACTTACTTATAAAGTGATAAACTTTAATAGTTTACAATCATACTATTATAATTTAGTATATTAGTATTATAAAAGATATCTTATGGCAACATACTTACAGGGTGTAACAGACTACATCCCTAATGTAACATTCAATCCTGATTATAACTTTTTTCAAGGAGCTCTTGCAACAAAACAAGGTCAATATGATCAAGGTTGGGAGCAAATTAATAGTGCATATAATAGCATACTAAATGCTCCATTAACTAGAGGAGCTAATCAAGAACGTAGAGATGAATGGTTGGGTAACATGGAAAGTCAACTAAGAAAGATATCTAATAGTGATCTTTCTTTACCACAAAACGTAGATGCTGCAAGAGGGGTTTTTAAACCCTTTTACGAAGATGACCATATGGTTTATGATATTACGTGGACTAGACATTGGAATCAAGAAATGCAAAGATCAGAAGCTTTAAGAACGTGCATGGATGATGAAAAATGCGGTGATAAATATTGGCAAGGTGGTGTTGATTTATTAAACATAGAACGTCAAGAATTTGCTAATACTACAGACGAGCAATCTCTTAAAACAGGTATGAGTAATTATGTTGATAATTTCAATATGATGAAGGAAGCTCAGAAATTAGCTAAAGAAGCCGGTTTTGAAATTATACAAGAAGCACCTAACGGTAATTGGTTAGTTACACAAAAGAATGGTTCAATAGCTGAAAGACCTTTATCAGATTTTATATCAGCTGCAATGAGCACTAATCAACGAGCTATAAACTTTTATAAAGGGAAAGCTAAGTTACTAAGAGTTAGTGATCAAGAATCTTATGCTCAAATATACGGAGATATAACAGCAGCTCAAGAACAGCAAATAGCTAAAGTTAAGAATGCTCAAAATTTAAATAATCAAGCAGCTAAAGAAGCTAAAGGTAAGGTTAGTTCTGCAAAACGTGAAATAGACTATATATCAAATGGTGGTGTTAAAAAAATTACACCAAAATCTATATTAGAAGCAGAATTAGAAAAGTTACAACAAGATTTAAATATTTATGAAGGAAGCTCAGCTAGAATTCAAAATACAGCTAATAGTACTAATTCTGCAATAGAAAACGTAGGAATAGAGGGGGTTATTCAAAATCCTGCTATGTCTGATAATATTATAGCAAGCGCTATGATGAATGGTGATATAATGAATTCAGCAAGAGCTATTGCTAACATTAATACATCACAAACTTTAAAAGCAAATCCTTTTGTTGTTCAAGCGATTAGTCATCAAAATGCTATGCAGAGAGATGCTATTAATAATGAAAATTCACTATTAAAAGAATTTATTAAAGGTGACATGTCAGTAGAAGACATAGCACTTCTTACTGATAATCGTGATCTACTAGATAAAATTAAAAACATTCAAGCAGATAGAGATGCTATTGAGTTAGAAAAATTAGAGAAAATACCTAAACTAAAAACTAAAACATATGATGAACCTTCAATTGTTGACTGGTTACCTGATCAAGAAGGTTATGATAAGTATGTAGATAAAATTAATAGTGTTATTAATACTGTTAAAGACGAACATCAGAAATTAAGTGTCAGTGTATCTGACAAGCTAACAGCAGAATATAATGCTTTATACTCAGATAAAGAAGGTTCAAATTTTAAAGGAGTAGCTCAAACAACAACAAAAATAGGTGACCAACTTAAAAAGGTAGCTAAAGATGTTTTAAAAAATATGTCATTAACTGAAATGTTAAAGTATGGTATAGAACCAGGCGAGCTAAAAGCATTTATAAATGATTTTCCTGACAGTAAAACTGATATACTTCCTGCAAGTATACCAGCTAAGTATAATGGTAAATTTTTTGAAAAAATATTAGAGGTTGGTGGTAAAATAGGATCTACAGTAAGTTACGCAAATATAGGGATCAATGGTGCTCCTGCTGAAAAGTTATCAAGACTATTTCAGTTGAACGTTGAAAAAAATAAATATGCTTCAGACTATGTAGAAAATAAAATATACAATAGTGTATATACTCCTGAAACAAAAATACAATTAAATAAAGCAGAGCAAGTTAAGAAAAAAGCAATAACAGAGCATAAGCAAATAACAGCTGACTATGCTGTTAAATCTGGTAATTCTGATTTTATTGATGAGAATGGTAATGTTAAAAATTTTAATAATCTAGCTAACAATATGTTAGTAAAAGGTGATTATGAAAAATATTTTGCAGATGGTGCTTTGATAGGTTTTACGGGGACATCAGAAGCTAATGAATTATTAAGTGAAGCTGAAAATGTTTTCTTTGGTATTACTCCTTGGAAAGAAGGTTACACTAAACCTGAAGCTAAAAAGTTCATAGAAGAAAAATTAGGAATAACACTATCAGATGATGCTCTAAATAATTTACTTACTAAAAGTGTTCTTGACATAGACCGATGGGCAAGAAAAATGGGAACTCCCTATGATACTTATGTATTTGACAGAGAGGCTTTAGCTGGTTTAGCTAATATGCACGCTAAGTATTCAAGTTATACCGAAGGACTTTTTGAACATTATAACTCTCAAGATAAAGTTTTAGATAATAGTAAATTTGGAGATTTAGGGGGCACATCAGGTTTAGCTATGGGTAAATATGGTGTTACTACTGGTGCTGTAACTATTGGTGAAGATGACGTAGTTAGAAGTCAGTTAAGAGAGTTTGTTAACGATGTTTCAGCTTTTAGTGTTATAGATGGTAACTTACTTGCAAATACAATGAATTTTGAAAGTGTTCCATCTGTGCCCGAAGGTAGCGTATATTTAGTAACATCAGGAGGAGGAGGTTCAACAGCAAATGAGGCTGACATAAATTCGTTACTTGGTTTATTACAAAACGACTATAAAACAAAAAATGGTATAAAACCTAAATCCCCTATAGTAACTTTTGACAGAAGAGAAGTAGATGAAAATGTATCTGAAGTAACTTTCCATATTAATAATGAGGCAGCTGAAGCTAATAAAGTGGCTAGTAAGTATACAATGTATATTAATAATTCAGATTTACCTAAATATGGAGTATCTGCTGGCGAGTCAAGTGCTACATTAAATTCCAGAGCTTTACTTGACAAAAAAGGAGATAATTATAGCTTAAATTCTATTCGTGGAGAAGACTATGGTAAGGTTACATTGACTAATGTTAATGGTGCTCAATCTTCTGTAGAGTTTACAGTTCCTGTTTATGATCCTTACAAAGATGCGTTTGTGCAAGAAACTGTAGAATCTTATAACTATTCATCCGTTGGAGAAACAGATTATGGTAATTATGAGCTAGAATTATTACAAGAACAAGATAAATTTGTTGCTATAAACTATAGTAAAAAAAATATTTTTGATTATCTAAAAACATCAAAAAATATTTCTACTGATGATGCTAATTATTTATATGGAGGATTAACTAAAAAAGCTCTTATTAGTATAATAGAAAATCCTAATAATATACCATTAGTATTATCGCACCCAACTGCATACAGTACTCCAGAAGCACATCAAAAAGCTTTAACATTACTTAATAATTAAAATATATGCCTGATTATAGTAAACTTAACTTAGGTGATCCACTTAAGATAAACAACATGGATTATGCTAATATTAATTTTGCAGATGATGCTAACTCAACACCGCTCGACTCTTATAATGATTTAAGAAATGTAAGCTCTGGTGTTAAAGATCCTTTTTCTCAAATGGGTGCTCAATATTTTGACGCTAGTAGTAAGGGTTTTAATTATGAAAGATATTATAATCATCCTAAATTTAATAAGTTAGGTTTCTCTCCTTATAGAGATAATGAAGCAGTGTATAATGCTAATAGTTCTTGGCTTGATGAAATGTCGAGAGCAAGTGGTCAGTGGGGTACTTTGGCAAAAATAGGCGCTATGTCTAACATAAAGTCAATGGGGAGAATGTTAGGAGGAGATTTTTCTCCAGACTTAAGTGAAGCAAGAGAGTATGAACGAGCTGCTAATATTGGTTCATCATCTAAAGGTGGTATTGGTGGTTTTACAACTAATCTATATTTAAACTCAGGTTATACTGTAGGTATGATTGCTGAAATATTTGCAGAAGAAGCTATTATGGCTATAGGCTCCGCGGTAACATTTGGAGGAGCTGCTCCTGCTGCAGGTGTTAGAACAGGTTACAATGCTGGTAAGCTGGGTAAAGCTTTTAGTAATATGTTTGATTATACTAAAGCTGTTAAATCTTTTGATAAGGTTAAAGATGTTAGCAATATGTCTAAAGCTAATAATTTTTATAAAAATGCTAATAAAGTTGGTGATTTTTTAAATCCTTTGTCAGGAACTACAAATACATTACGTAATTGGGATAAGATGGATAATCTTACCAATTTAGCTAAAACAAGTAAAACAGCTGCTAACTTCTATAGGGATGTAAGAGAGCTTAACATGGTTGTGTCAGAATCTCAGTTAGAAGCAGGTATGGCTTTTAATTCTGTTAAAGATGATTTATATGATGAATATATAACTCAAAATGGTAAGGCTCCCGGTGTAGATGACATGGAGAAAATAAGTAATGCCGCACTTGCTGCACAAGATATGTCTTTTTACTCTAACTTAGGTTTAATCTATATGACCAACAAAGTTAGTTTTGCTCCTATTTTTAAAAAATTTAAAGGAGGTGTTTCTACAGATTTATTTCAAGGCCAAGGTTACAAGATGATCCTTAACAAAGAAGGTCTTAAAGATGCTACACAACAGGCTGTTAAAGTAGTTAAAGATGGTACAAATAAGTTATTTAGTAAAGCTACCTTAAAAAACCCTAAAGCCGGTTTAAAGGCAACAGCATTAGGTGCACTTAAATATTCTAAAGCAAATTTTTCAGAAGGTATTCAAGAATATTTCCAAGAGTCTATAAGTGAAGGCGCTACATCTTATGCAAAAGATTTATATTCAGATAATTTAGAAGGTGGTTATTGGAATTATATGGCAGATGGAATTAAATCTATGGCGAATGGTCAAGGTTTTGAGGTTTTTATGTCAGGTTTTCTTATGGGAGCACCTATAACGTTAGCACAGAAAACAGGTATTAAAACTTTTGACTATGCAGACGCAAAAATATTTAAGAAAAAAGCTGCAGAAAAAAAAGAAAAAAAAGAACAAATAATTAAAAATGCTGAAAAAACAGCAGATATTTTAAATGATTGGCTTAAGAATAACCCTCAAGATTTTTTTAATTCAAACATAGAAGCATTAAGAAATCAAAGTACAAGTCAAAGTAAGATGGATGAAGCTGAAATGACTGGTGACCAAAAAGCTTATCAGGATGCTAAAAGTGCTAAAGACATTGCAAGAGCTTTAGATATAATTAAAAGCCCTCAGAAATTCGAACATTTTAAAAGTATTTATAATGAGTTAGCTAGCTTATCTGATGATGAGTTAGTAAGTGCGTTTGGAGTTAAAGGACAATCAGGTGAGTCTATTAGAAATAGTATATATAATGATTTAAATAGAGTTCACAAGATACAACAAACTAGAAAAAAATTAGAAAAAATTAATCCTTTTAACCCTAATATATCTAAGTTAAAAGAACCTTCATCAGAAGACATTGCTCAAGTAATAGGTTATAATGCTTGGGAAGCTGCTATTGATGATGTCACTTTTCTTCAAGAAGACTTTGACAACACAATTAGTAGAATTACTAAATTAGGAGATGAGCTACTAAATAATAATATGTTTAGTGTTTTTAAATCTGTAAGTTATGGTGGTAAAACTAAAATTTCTCCACAAGATGTTCAAGCAACATTTTCTGTAGAAGGAATGGCTCAACAATTATCATTATTAAATGCAGAAATAGAAGCATTAAGTTACGCTGAAAATAAAACACCAGAAGAAGTTAAATTATTAAAAAATAAAAGACAGCAAGCAAGATCTTTAAAAAGATTATTTGAAACAGTTAATGTTAATACTGAAAAAACTAAAGAAGAAAGTGAGAATCTAAAAGAATATTTAAAAGAATTACAAAAAGAAATAAGTGAATATGAGTCTCTTGATTTAACAGAAAAATATCAAAATAAACTTAAAGAATTAAAAGATCAAGAAGCTTACATAAGAACAAAACATTTTGAAAGAGATGGTAGTCTTAGAGATACATACTTAGATCTTAAAAATTATTTTAAAACATTAGCTGAAGTTAACGGAGAAATATTTGATGCAACAAACTTTGATGAAATGTTTGTTAAATATAAAGATCTTTATGCTTTAAGAGAAGATGGTAACAATTTATCTAAATCTATTAATGTATTAGCAGATCCTAAAGGTTTCATGAATCACTTTACAGCATTAGAACAATCTTATAGAGATAAATGGGCTAATCGTAAAGATTATTTAAAAGAAGTTCTTGAGACTCATTATACGTCAGAGGAAATGAATAAGTTAGCCAACGAACTTCTAGATAAATTTGGTGTATTTTTATTACCAGAAGATCTTGCTAAAATATTTGATGAAGAAAGTGAACAAAGATTTCCTAATGAAATTTTTGATGCTCACACATTAAAGCCTGTTCAAAACCCAACAGTTGTTGCGGAAGTAATACAATATCTTGCTAAAGGTATACTTAAACCTATTCAAGAAGAGATTACTAAAGAAGAGGGTGAAGGTAAAATAGAGGACGCAATTGATCAAGAGAAATATCCTAATATATTTAAATATGCTACTTTTATATTTCCTCAATCAGAAGGGGGTAATGATTTATCTATAGATTTCTTTAATGAAATAGTTGATGCCTTTACAGCATTAGACAAAGATGAACAAGAAGCTTATGGTGATGTAGATATCTTATTTGAAAAAAATCCTAAAGTTATACAGAATCTTAAATCTAAATATAAAATACTAGGTGAAACTCAAGCTAAAGAAGATGCTGAAAAAGCTAAAGTTAAAGAAGTAGTTGACGAGGAAGCCGTTAAAGTAGATAAGCAACAAGAAACTTTAGATAAGCTATCTGCGTTACAAGAGAAGAATAAAAACTTTAAAACAGTTACAACAACTATTTCTAAACCAACACAACAATCTAATGAAACTGAAGCTAAAAAAGTTGAACTAGAAGCACTTATAGATAGAGAAATGATTTTTCTTGAAAGTGAGGAAATATCAAAAACAATAGATGAATTTTCAAATACTAATTTAGATAGAAACGGAAAAGAAAATCTTTTATTATCAGATATTCAAAATATTGTAGAAGATTGGGGAATAGATGAACAATCTGTTTCTGAATATATGAAAATGCAAGGCACTACTCTTATAAAAGCTGTTTGGAGAAATAATAAAGCTGAATTTTTTAAACTATTAGAAGCTTGGAAAAAAGCTACAGAATTAAAAGCAGAACTAAAATCAACACAACAAGATGGTGGAAGTAAGTCACAAACATCTATTTATACAGATGGTAAACTTAAATTAGAAAGACAGTCTAATTTTAAAGATAGAGTAAATGGCACAACAACTGAATCTAATGACAATATGGCTCAAGGAGCTGCTAGAGGTAACTTAGCTGATATAGTTGGTAGAGATATATTTGACGGTAAAACAAAAGAAGAAGTTAAAGCAAACAGAGAAAATTATCTAGAAACAGCTAATGAGATGAATGCTAAATCTAGTAGATTTAAAGTAAACATAGAGCAAGAGCAATTTGAGATAATGGTAGATGCTTTCTTTACACTTAAAGATAATCTAGAAAAACAAGGTTATAAATTTGTAGCTAATGATGTATTTACTTATATGGAATTTACAGACGCTGAAAAGAAAGCTACAGGTCTTGACGGTGTTGGTGGTACTTTAGATTTAGTAGCTGTTGCTCCAGATGGTACAATAGCTATTATAGATTTTAAAACACTTAAAGCAGGGAATCAAACTACAGCAGCTAAATACATATTTAACGAAGGTGAATTTGAACCTAGAGTTAAAGGATGGTCTGACCAACAAACAATATATGAGGATTTACTAAGATCTTCTGAAGGAATAGAATCAAGTAGTATTAACATCTTTACTTTAGTTTCTAATTATGAAATGGATGGTGATACAGTAAATGTTACATCTGCTGAAGGATTTGAACAAGTTACTCCAGAAAGTACTGTTGATGGTGTTCCCGGATTAATTAAACTAAAAAGATCACCAATAACATCTTTACTTAAAAAAGCTGTAAAAGGTTATGTAGATAAAGAAACTGTTAAAAAGAAAGTTGAAGATGATAGTATAATTCCAGCTAAAGGTCAAAAAATACCAACTGGAATAGACCCTAATATTGCAATAGATCTTGAAGAAAGTCCACTAAACGAGCAAGAAACAGAAGCATTAGCTTCACTTAAAGATACAGGTTTTGTTATTAAATCTTATACAGATAAAATTAAAGGTATTGGTGTAGCTCAGACTAAAATATTTAAACATGGTAATAAATTATTTAAAATATCCTATGTAGGTTATAGAGATTCTACAGAAGTATATAATACCAGTATAATTACGGAAGAAACGCCACAATTAAAAGCTTGGTCTAAAGGACAAGGAAAGTCACATGTTTATATAGTTCAAGAAATTACAAATGAGATTACAGATGAAATTTTAGATGAAGCAGACATTGTTTCTACAAGTAAATATGTAAAAAATGTAATGAAGGATGTGATACCTAAAATTCCTTCTATACATACAATAAAAGATAATGCTTTAAGAGATAAAGTTTACACAAAAATTGAGAAATTACTCAAGAGTAAAGAAAATAAATTAGAAAAATTACTGGGAGGTACAGCAAATTTCACTATTTTTATAAATAACTTAGTCGATGAAGTAATTGCTGATTATAAAAATTCTATAAATAAACCAGGACCTGTTGGAGAAGTAGCCGAAGGATCTTTTGTAGAAGTAGAAGGTAAACAACAAAAAGTAGTTAAGCAAGATAAAGATAGTACTACAATAAAAGATGCTGATGGTGAAACTAAGCAAGTTAAGAAAACAAGCACTGTTACTAAAACAGCTGTTAAAAAAGAAAAATCTATGTTAAGTAAAGATTCTGTTAAAGCAATGATTGCCACTTTGCAAGTGAATTCTAAAAAATTAGATAAAGATAAAGCTTTGGCAAAAATTAAGCAAGATTCTAAAGATTTTAAATCTGGTTTTATTAACGCCCTTAAAAATAATTGTAAGTAATGATTTGTGCATTAGGAGATGAAGCTTTAGAATACGTATACGCTAGTGTGTATAAAGAATTACAAACTTTAGTTGATAATAATCAACTCTTAAACTTAAAGAGTTTATTACAAAATCAGTATAATAGTTTAGCAGAAGAAGTAGGTCATGAACTTGCCTTAGAAGCTGTACATATTATGCCTATGTATGCTCTTCAAGCAATGGTTGATGATAGTGAGTTTCTATCTTATTTTAAAGATAACTTTAATGAGATTAGTGAAACAGCTACTTTATTTCAAGATCCTACTAAAATAGTAGAGTACTTAGAGTCTACATTAACTCCAGTACAAATTGCTGTTAATAGAAGTAAGATAGATGCAGCTGTACCAACTAATAAAAGAGTTGAAGCAGTTGAACCACCTAAAGAAGTTACTAAAGCTTCTGATAGACCTGAAACACCTAATGTTACTTACTTTTGGGAAGCTTCATATGGCAATGTAAATAGTGAAGGATTTTACGCTTATGGTTTATTAAGAAAGCTTAGTTCTGAATTCCCAGGTAATCCTGATTTTACAACATTAACTTATAATGGTCATACAGGTTTCAGATTAAAGATGGTAACATCAGAAGAACTTGAAAAAAGTAATGATCTTTATGAGCAAGATAAAGACTTTAAAGAAAAGAATCCTGAAGAATTTAATAAAGCAGCAAATGTAGTAGTTACAGATAATGAAGGTAATACTTTATATTTTGATGAAAACTACAATATTTCAAAAGAAAAAAAAGAAGGCTACAAGGCTATTTATTTTAAAACAAGAAAACCTGTTAAAGATACCGACGGTAACTGGACACATACTTCATTAAAAAAAGAAATAAAAGAAGGTAAAGAATTTGACGTAATAGTTGATGGTGTTAGACAAAGAGCATCTACTATACAAACGCCAAAAGAAATAGCGCATTCTAAGAAGATAAATAGTAAAGAAGCATCTAAATATATACAAGATGAATATAACAAGCTTGTAGAGCTCCAAAATAAGCTTTTAGAGTCCGGTAAAGCTATTTTACTAGACATAGAATATTTAAGTGAAGGATTTCCTATAGTAAACTTAGGAGAAAAAAGTAAAACACAACTTAAGGATGTTGATTTTTCTGAAACATATCAAGGATATGCTCTTACAGAAGTTAAACGTGGTGTTTACCAGATTACGTTAACTAATCCTAATAAGCAAGATAATATTACCGTAAGACAAAATAAACTTACACAAGCTCAACAAAATATAATTTCAGAATTACTTTTTAACCCAGCTCTTTCTAATCCAAGAAAATTAGGTAAAAACAAAGTACTTAATGCAAAAGAAAGACATGAGATATTAACTACATTAGTTGGTGATCAATTATATTTTAAATACGACTATAATTCAAAAGAAGTTCTTCCTACAAACATTAGACTAGTCACTAATGTTAAAGGCAAAAATGTTGCTGAAATTAATGTTACACCTGAATACTTGAAAGATAGTTTTTTTAATTCTCCTTTAGGTGATGGGGAAGTAGTAGACGGGGTAACTAAAAATCAAAAAAATAGAATTAATATATTAAGTAGTTTTATAGGGAAAAATATTAGTGCTCCTATTAAAGTAGAAAATAACGAGATAACTATGGAAACAATGAGTTATGATGACTTCATAATTCAAAACGCTTATACTACTAATGAAACACTTAATTATAAGGGTAAAAAGGTTATTTTTAGAAAACACCCATATTTTAAATTTACTCCTTCAGATCAAGCTATTCAAGAAGAAACTAAAGAAATAAATGAGACTGCGGGTACTATGACCCAGACAACTCCTTATGGTACTACTGCAGGCCCTATTCTAACGACTTCGACAGCACAACAAACTAATGAGGTTGAAATAATATATTCTCCAATAGACATGTCAGGCTATGGTAAAAGTTATAAACAAGCTGATATATCAAAAGGAGGAAAAAGCATAGTCTTTAATACACACCAAAATACTATTAGAAAAGATAATAATGGAGTAATAGAATTGTCTATAGATGATGTAGACGGTAAAACTTTCTATCCAATATCAGTAGATTTAAGTAAAACTGCTGAATATGCTGATTATAAAAAGAAATTAGATATACTTAATGCTGAAAGAAAAAGATTAAAAGAAGCTGGAGAAAAAGGTGTTGAAGATATGCTTAGAGGTATGGGAGCTTCCATGAGTGTTGCGAAAAAACAATTATTAGAACTTATAGCAACGGAATTAAAAAAGAAGAATAGAGTTGCTCCATATAAAGGGGGAGAGTTATCTAAACCAACACAACAAACTAATGAAGTTAAAGCTAAAACTAAATTTACACCTAACCCTTTTACAGAGACGGAAGTAGACCCTGATGAATTAATGAGATCTAAAAAATTAGACTCAGGTGTAACTAAAGAACAAATAGAGAAGGCTCAAAAATGGTATGAATCTTCAGATATTAATAAACTACTAGGTTACAAACAAGCATTTAATATAGTTAATTCTGACGCATACGCTACATTTAGCTCTGCTGGAATAACATTATTTAATGGAAGTAATTTTACAGATTTATATCATGAATCATGGCATGCTTTTTCTCAATTATTTTTAACTGTTGGAGATAAAACTAAATTATACAATGAAGTAAGTAAGTTATCCGGTAGTTTTACTAATCATAATGGACAACAAGTTAAATTTAAAGATGCTAGTTATTTAGAAATAGAAGAATTCTTAGCTGAAGATTTTAGATCTTACATGTTATCAGATGGTACTAAAGTCTTTAAAGGTAGAACTGCAACTAATAATATATTTAAAAGAATTTTAAACTTCTTAAAAAACTTTTTTAAAGGGACTAAAGCAATAGACTATAGCACCATTAACACACAAAATTCTGTTAAAGAACTTTATGATAAACTTAGAGTTGGTAATTTAAACGAATATAATGCTAGTGTTAGTAACATGATGTTTGGTAAACTCAACAAAGGTAAAATAATAGCACCATCAAGTGCTAATATTAATCTTAGTAAAGATGAAACTAAACAAGTAATGTCAATGTTTGACTCTATGATGTCTGAATATCTTGACTTAAAAAATAAGATGAACGACACTAATAAGTTTACTACTCAGTTTTTCAAAAGTAGTGCAATAAGAAATAACGCTTATGCTAATGCTTATAATAGTTTATTAGATAAATATAATAACAAAAACTACCCGGAAGATGCTACAGGTAGAACACAAGAAATTTTTGAACAAGTATTAAATAATTTTAAATTAATAGCTGATCATCATCTTGCTAATTCTATATTTGGTAATAATATATCATCAAAAGAATCTAAAAAAGAAAAATTAGCTGAAAATATTGATGAAGAAGTTGCCGATAAAGACCTTGGAGTAGAGTTACTTAGTAAGTCTAATGTAGACCCAAGTAATTATAGAACAGACATAATAGACTATTTAATGTCTACACTACCTTTTGTAGACTCAGAAGGAAACTTTAGATTAGATAGATTTGGTGTACCTATGCTTGCAGATAGTTTTCAAGTAAGTACTTTATTAACTAACTTACTTACAGATACAAGAGGTATTGATGCCATGTATGAAGTTTTAGATTCTTATGCTAAATCTACTAAACCATATAGTAATATAGTTAATATATTGCTAGCTAGATTAGGAAATACTAAAGATATTAATATTAGTACAGCTGCTACATGGTTTGAATTCCATAAGTCTTTTGGTTTAAATTCAACACCTGTTTCAGTCACTTTAAATAGAAAACACAAAAATGATGATGGAATAGTTACACATGATTTAATACATAAACATAATGATGCTATTGTAGATAAAACTGTAAATAATCTTGATAACGCATTTAAAACAGCAGATCCTAGTAAACACATGATTATTAAAGATCCTAGATATGGGAATATTTTAGATCTTGAAGCTATTTATGATAAATATAGAAAGTTCAGTCCACAACACGGTGAACATAAAGTAGATTTTATAGAGGGCACTAGAATAGTAGGATTTCTTACAGATATAGGTTTTGACTTATCAGATATAGGTTATAATAGTGAACTAGCTAAAGAGTTAAGAGAAGCTACTCAAGGAAAAGGGGATTCAAAACTAAATTTAAATTTTTTATTACGGTCTTTAGTTAAGTCTCATGAAAATAATTTAAAGAAAAAAGAAAAGGCTGAAAAAGAAGGTACTGACTATGAACCTAAAATGTATAGGTCATTAAGTGAAATATTTAGTGATGATAATAAGCATTTAAAAAGTATAGCAAAAATCATAGCAAAAAACTCACCTACAGTAAGTGTGGCTATGGTGCCTGATGCTAGTAATAATCCTGTTTATACTAATAAAACTTTCTCTACACAGACAGTAATGATTAATTTACTAAATAGTGTAGAACATGTTGACCAACTTAATGGTAAGCATCAAACTGTAGATACTATTGAAGAATTACATCATTTAGGACCAGACTATGCTTGGGCTTCAGCTAGTATGACTAAACGAGCTATGTTTGATACTAGCGGTAAAAGAAGAAAAGATAGTAGCATAGAAAGTAAAGAATTATTAGGCGTTTCAAATACTGCTGAGTCTGTCCATGAGAACGGTGAAAAAACTAATAAATTAACACAAGGTGACAAATTAATAGAAAACATGAATTACCTTCTATTAAAAGGGGCATCTGAACAAATGCGTTATGGTACTAAATCTACTGCTACAGCTGTTGTAATAAGAAATGTTAATGATAGTAATCAAGATAAATATTTATATATAGACTTAGAAAACTTTAAAGAAGCTAACTTAAGTATAGCTAATGAGCAATTTACAGCAATGGTTATTCCTTTTATAGATGCTGAAATAGCTAGAATGATTGAGTTTAATAAAAAAGATAGTCCTTACAGTAATATTAGTAATTCAAGTAATTTTTATGAGAATGGTAAAGACTTTGTTTTATTTGATAAAATACTTAGCGATGAGACAAAAGAAACTATAAAAAATTATTATAATATTAGTGATCCATCAACAGAGATTGTAACATTAGAGCAATCTATGAATAGTGGTGTTTTAGATAATAGCGAATTAGCTGCTATTAGAGATATGATTTATAATGATTTATCATTATTTATGTCTAAGGCTGTAGATCTTGACATGAATGATTTTAATAAAATGCCTTATATTTCTGATAATTTACGACAAAAAATAGAGCTAAGAACTGGGGCTAAAGGTCATGTAGCTAAAAATTTAGCAGTTAAAGCATTTTCTTATAATTATGTTTTAAGAAATTTAGACATGCTCGGGTTATTATATGGTGATCCTGCTCAGTTTAATATGGCTAAAGAAGATTTTCATAAACGTATTGGAGCTATAGCTTCAGGAGGTGTACAATTTTCCAATGATGTAAGTACGAATGAGTTTGTAAATACTAGTGTAGGTAGACCTTTAGCAGAATCTAAAGGATTTACTAAATCTACTTCTTGGGACGGTAAGCTTAGAACATCTGTAATAGCTGATAACAACGTAAGATCTACAGCTTATGACGCCATGTTTAAAACTTTAACTGAAGATTTTGGTTATAGCAAAGTTGATACAGAAAGAAGATTAGAAGCTTATTTGAAAATGACTGAGGGAGATGCTCAGGGGTATATGTCATTAGATACATATAGAACATTATCTATTATTAGCGGTAAGTGGGACTGGAATAAACAAGAAACGTTATTTCAAAAAATAGTTAATAAAGAAGATATAAACACTGACGATGTAGTTAAATATTTTCCTCCAAGAAAGTATCAATATTATGGGCCATTAGCTAATAACTTAGACCCAGCTTCAAATAGATCTATATCATTGCAAGCATTTCATAAATATAGTTTACTGCCATTAATTCCTGGAGTGTTTGGTGAAAATGCTGACAAACTTCATGATCAAATGATGGAGCAAGGTATAGATTATACTATATTTGAATCTGCTTCTAAAATAAACTCAGTTACTTCCAACGGAAAACCTGATGTAATATATAAAGATTTTGATAATTCAAGAGAATTAAAAGAGACTTTACCCTTTACAGTTAATGAAATATTTTTAGCATATCTAAAAGATCAAACAGACGTAAATGAAAAATACAAAGGTAAAACTACTTTACCTACTCAAATGCGTAAGTTAGTCACTATTGGTATGTTTGACGGGGGTGATAGTACCTCTGAAGAAAATAAAGTTCTTGCAGAAAAATATCAAAGTTTACTTGATGCATTAGTTGCTAAAAATAAAGAAGATTTAATAGAAGAATTAGGTTTAGAGTATACTACAAATGAAGATGGTGTTAAAACATTTTCTAAAAAGGGTTTAGAAAATCTTACTAATGCTATACAGACTGAATTATCTGAAAGAGACTTAGGAGACAATGAGCTAGAATTTATACAGGTAGATAAAAATGGAAATTTAAAAGTAGATTTATCTTTTTCACCTTCTGCTGAGAAAATAGAAACAGCTTTAGTATCTTTAGCTAATAAGCGTATAGTTAAGCCTAAAGTAGCAGGAGAACCTCTTATTCAAGCGTCATCTAGTATTTTAACTGACAATGACATGCCTAGAAATGCTACTAAGGCAGAAAAAGAAGAATACGGTACTAACGGTCTTAAATTTTATAGCTATGATCCCAAAACGGGAACTAAAGCTATGCAGGTAAAAATTTCAATGCAAGGTAAATTTAAGCACTTACTACTTAGAGCTGATGTTCTTAAGAAAGCAAAAGATGAAAATATATCTACACTTAAAGCTTTAAATCTTTTAATTGAAGACAAAGAATGGATCTCTGAAAATAAAGAGATCCTTACTATGGTGGGCGTAAGGATACCAACTCAAGGTCTTAATTCTATGGATGTAATGGAGATAGCTGAGTTCTTACCAACACATGCAGGTAATATTATTATAGCACCATCAGAAATAGTAGCTAAAACAGGTTCAGATTTTGACGTTGACAAAATGTTTATAATGATGCCAAGTTTAATGAACTTAGACGGTAAAACACATAAATATAAATATGATAAAAGTATAAAAGATAGTACACAATCTCTTAAAAATAATTTAAGTGAGTTAATAGAAAAGCAAAAAGAATTATACGAAACATTATACAATGAAGTTACTCCTGAAGTAATTGCAGCTAAATCTGAAATATATAATGAGTTTAAAGAATCAATAAGTGATCTTAACAGTAAAGTTAAATTAGCTAAAGAAGAGCTTGAGTTATTAAAACTTAGAAGTGTTACAGAAAATGTTAATGACGAAATAGCCTATGTAGAAAATAATATAGAAAAACTTAATGACCATATTACTAATCTACTTAGTGATAGAAATGAATTATTTGAACTTGACGCTACTGAAAAGACTCAAAAAATAAAAGAAGATATAGCAAATACTAAAGAAGAAATTAATAAAGTTAAACTTAATCTAGCTAATTCTTCAGCAGCAGCTATCCAAACAAGTTTAGTAGATGTTTTAACTGATATACTACTTAAACCTGATAATTTTGCAAATTTAATTACCTCTATTGATGGTGATACTGTTAAAAATAAGGCTAATGAATTAGGTAAATTTATGAGCTATAACTCCTCTCAAAGTTTAATAGACCAAGATCACGCTAAAAAAGGAATACATGCATTTCAGATATTGCTCTCCAGTTATAATTTAGATAAGCATCGTAAAAATAATGAAGGAATGGCCACTTTAGGTCAAGCAGCTATTGATTTAACTTTTAAATCTGAGTTTAATAGAATAGGGTTCCACCTTAATCCTTATATGATGTTAGATACTAAAGATAAAGATGGTGAAATTATTAAAACGCAAAGTGATATTGCTCTCAATTTATTGTTACCACATAACGTTGCTAAAAACGGAGGAATAGATTTATCTAGATTAAAAGATACAGAAGGAGAAGATATTTTTTATATACTTAACTTATTAATTAATGGTTGGGTAGATATAGAAAAGGATGCTTGGATTTTTAATGTACAAGGTAATAAGAAAGTAGAACCTACATTAGTTATGTTAGTTATGGCTGGTGTACCTTTTGATAAAGCGGCTGATTTTGTTTCTAACCCTTATGTAAAAGAATACGTAGAGTCTCAAAACTATTATGAATCTTTATTTGTTGAAGCGCATGAAGGATCTAATTTTACTCAAGGTAATCCTAAAATTAAAGCATTAAATGATATACTTAAAAAATACGATAGTGATAACTTTAAAACAGAAAAACTTAAAAATCCAGCATATGACACTGAGTTTTTAAAACAAATACAAGATAGACGTAAAGAGCTAATAGGTGAAAATGCTATTAAAACTTCTTCATTAGTATCTATAAATGTTGAAAGTTTATCTGAAAAAGATAAAAAAGACGCATTTGGGGCTTTTCTACATTTTATTGAATTACAAAATATAGCAGAAGATTTAACACAACTTAAGTTACATATGAACTATGATACAACTGTATCTAGAACATTATATGATATACACCAAAAAGAAGCAAACATACCTTCTTTAAGAACAGGAAAAATCTACGCTGAAGAATTTGTAGATAGTTTATTAGAAGGTTCGCCTATTGGTACTTTTAATATATCTGACTTTCAATCAGATTTATGGTCTCAAGTGTTAATTCTTAGAAATGACAAAACTTTAAATGATAAAATAAAGTCTATTACGTCTGATCCTGGGTTTCAAACAACGCTTAGAGAAACTTTTGGTAAAGGTAATCAAGCAAAATATGTAGAAGCTTACAGAAATAATTTAATTAAATATTTATTACAAAATAGTTTATTAGAATCTAGATCTAAAGATTTTTATAAAAGTTTAGCTACTAAAACAAGTTTAACTAAAAAAGAAATATCTAATTTAAAATATGGTGCTGCTGTGCTTGACAAAGTTTTATATATTTCTAAGGATAAAATTAGAGAACAATATAAAAGAAAAGACTTTACAAATGCATCTGAATATTTTAAACTTGGGTTAGCTCCTGTACCTTTATTTACTTTTACTCATGAAGGTAAGAATAGCGAGCAAGAATATGAGAATTTTGTAATAGAAAGAGAATATTTAAGACATTCTATGCCTATAAATGAAGTTATGGGTACACCTATGTTTGAAGAATATAAAAATTCTCCTGAAGAGGCAGATAATAATTTTTTACATTTACTACCAGGAGATAATATTGAAAATAAAATTAACTTATTAACATATGAGAGAATAATTAGAGATATGGCGTTAAGTAATATCTTTAATATTAATAGTTTATTTTCATCTAAAACAAATACTGTTGCTGATCAGTTTTTAAGAATAACAAAAATGTATCCTGAGTTAGCAGAAGAATATGCTGTATTTACACAATTTAAAGAGTTACCTACTTTAAATAGTGATGTAAAAAATATAGGACCTATAACTTCTAAACCAAAAGGTGAATTAGTTGAAAGAGTTAGTGAAAATATTAAAGAACTTCAAAACCATAAAGATATTTTTGTTAGAGATTTTTTCACAAAATTACCTATGTATGCTTTTTTACAATCAGGTCATAATACTAAAAGTATGAATTCTATTTTGAGATACATGCCTCAAGGAGATTTTGTACAAATGTTAAGTAATCAAATTAATGATGTTAAAGTTACTACTAAGATATTAAATAGTTACACAGCTAAATTTAATAAAGTTAATCGTGTTGATAACAAGATAAGATATAAAATACAAGATTACACTGTTCCTAATGAAAAAGATGATCATATTTCACAAATTAACGTAATAGAAATATCAGCATATAAAGGTGTTCCAGTGAAATACTCTAACAATATTAGAAGTAAACAAAATACTAGAATTGCTGCTAAATATAGTGAAGGAGTTATATTATTAGATAAAGAACTTTTACTAGAGGGTTTTAGTAAAAAAGCTTGGACTAGTCCTAGAAACTTATTTGAGACTATTCATGGTGAAAAAATAAATTCTAAAGCAGATGCTCTAGCCCCAGATACTTTTACAACTTATGAAGAATGGCAAAATTTTGTAATAGAGCATGAATATCAACATACTTTATACACAAGAAAAGATTTTGATAATGAATTTCCAGGATCTACGTTAGGCCATTATGAATCTGTAATTAATCAAAGAGCTCTTGAAGCTTTAAGTACAGCAGAAGTTGAAAGTATACCTACAACACTAGTAGAAGATAACAATAACTATACTGTAGTACCTTTAGCTGTAGAAAATGCATTTCAGATAGTAAGACCAGATTTTACTGAAGAGGTTGAGAATTCTGTACCTAAAGCAGAACTATTTGAATCTACTCCTGAATTAGCTAATGAAGTATATGAAGCTGCTGGGTTTAAATCTAATCTTCCTAGTGTTTTAGATTATAAAATAGGAAAAATATATAATACACAAGGTAAAGAAATATTTGCAGGTGTAGTTGATGGACAAGTTTATATCAACAAAGAATTATTAGATAAATACTCTAACAAAGAAGTTTTAGATAACCAACTTCCTATTCTTAATACTGTTCTTAAAAACTTAAATGTTTATGATAGGCTAGTCAATGGTTCCAAAGAACAACTTGTTAGATTTTTAGTTGAACATGAAAAAGCTCACTTAGATTTTGAGAGAGAAGGAAGAAAATTTAAAAACGAAGAAGTTGAGGAAGTCTATGCTAATGGTAAAGCTTTAATAACCATTGGAATATTAAAAAGTAAAGATTTTGATATAAGTGGATCCAATGAAGCTGTTATTAGATTAAGTAAATATTTTCCTACCAAAGAGGAATATATTGATGATATGGTAGAACTTGTAGCAAAGGCAATGGATAATGCTACAGTAGATTTATCTACAATAACTGGTTATGAAGTAGATGTATTTAAGGGTTCTCTTTGGGGTAAAAAATTACAAACTTCTTCAATGGATAATTTCTTTTTTTTACAAGGAAAAGATGGCTATCCTAAAAATAAAGGAGAATTAAAAGAAGCTATATCTAAAGATATAGCAAGAAATATACCTCGCTCTATTAAAGAAAAATATTGGAAAGAAATATTAAAGTCTTTACCTGATGATGAAAAAGCATTATTAAGTAATTGGGCGTACTATAACAATATAAAGTTTTATACTTCACAATATGGAAAACCTTATTTTGATTTTAATAAAGAAAAATATCCAGAATTAAATAAAGAAGATAAAGAAAAATATACAAACTGGGATAGTTTTATTTCTGGTATTATTGGATCATTTACAGGTGCTGGTAGTGACCTTTGGTTTGCAAATAATTTATTAGCAGATGAAGAAGGTAGCATTATTGACTGGTATAAAAATCTTACACCAGAAAAACTTGATGAAAATATAAAAAATTTATCAAGAGCAATGGCTTTTAAATCTATGGTTGTATCTTCTTTTGAAAGAGGAAGCTCTATATCAGCTTTAGATCAAAATGCTAGAAAAGTTGAAAGTATTAAGGAAGCTTATTATGAAATTAAACAAAGAACAGAAGTATCACCTCCTCAACTTACAAGTACAAGTTTAAGTCAAGAAATAACCCCACAACAAAAACAAGAAGCTCAAGAAAAGTTTCAAGAGTATGTTAATGCTACAGGAAGACAAGATATAGAAGGATTTAAAGATTTTGTCAATAAACCAAAACAACAAGCTACTGAGGTTGATAAAGTAACAGACGAACAAATTATTAAAAACAACCAAAGTACTACATTTGTAACAGAAGAAGCTACTAGTTTTAATAATACTTACCCGATGCATATTAAAAATATGGGAGAATCTTTAGGTGAAGAAAATTTTGATTATAACAAAACATTAATTGATAATATCGTAAGTGACTTAAAAGAATTAACAGAAAAAGGTAATCCTGTGTCATTTTTTGAAAATTATGGAGTATCTTTGAAAAATAGTGCTCCTAAAACATATAAATACCTTAATGAGCAACTTGCAGAAAACTTTAGATTATCTAATGACCCCTCTAATGAAACTAAAGAGGTCATGCCTAATATTCTACCAAGAGAAATATCTGATGAAGTTATTCAAAAAGGTATACAGAATGAAATACAGGATGCTATGGATAGTTTAAATAATTGTAAAAAATAATGAGTTGTACTTTAGTTAGAGATAATCAGGGTAATTTAACAGGTGTTAATGCTAAAAACGGGGAACCTAGTTTATTATTTGAAAAATTTAAAAGTTTAGGGGTATCTAATGATGAAGCTTTTGCATTTTATGCACAAGTTCATACTAATTCTTTTAAGTCATGGTACGGGGACTGGGATAATCAACCAGGGTTAGCATCTAAGTATCTAGATGTTAATGGTGAGCCTATTTTATTTTTTCATGGTACAAACGGTACTTTTGATAAATTCGATCCTTCTAAAAAAAGATACAATGCTCATGACATAGAAAACGGTATGTTTTTTTCACAAGAATATAGTCATGCTAAAAAATATGGGGTTAATGTTATTCCTGTATTTTTAAAAGCTCAGACTATTGATAGAACAGAACCTACTCCTGAGATGTTGGCTAAACCTTCACAGTTAAGTGCGTTACGTAAATATGAGAGTAATATTATAAATACAACTAAGGCTGATTCAGTTGAGCTCCATACTAATGATAAGGAAGGTATCGGTATAAAGCAGAATGTTATATTTAATCCTAATAACATATTAATAGTTAGTAAATCTTCAGAAACTACGTCAAAAAAAAGCCCACTAAAGCAACAAGTTGAATCTTCTGACCCTTTAGTGGATGCTGATAGAATAATTAGTGAAATAGAATCTATTAGTACAATGGAGTCTATATCTAATTCTTTTGAAGTAGAATCTCAAAATTCTTTAGAAATAGTTAGAGCTGTTGCTGATAGATTATCAGAAAAACTAGGGGTACCTTATTCTGTAGTTAGTGCGACGCAAGCTTATCAAATTACTAAAAATGCTAAAAATCCATACAATGGTCAACCAGCTTTTTATTATAATGGTGTTGTTCACTTTGTAGAAGGACAGATGAATATGTCTACAGTATTTCACGAATTCTCTCATCCTTTTGTAACAGCTCTTAGAAATGAAAACAAACCTCTTTATGATAAACTAATTGCAGAGTTAGCTTCTACTGAAAAAGGGGCTCGTTTATTAAAAGAATCTGCTGAAGAATATAATAGTGATATTAATGACCCAGCTGTAACAGATGAAGCTTTAGTCAAATCTTTAGAAGAATCTTTATTAGATAATAATACTCCTGAATTTACTTCTTTAATTAAGAAGATAATTTATAATATTAGACAAATGCTTAGAAGAGTATTTGGTAAAAATGTTACAGTTTCTAAATTAGGTTTAAATACATCAGTAAAAGATTTAGCTAAAATATTAAAATCTAAATATGTTAGAATAGAGCCTATAGAAATAACTAAAGCTGACTATGTTGCATATAAGCGTATGTCCATAGATGAATCTAATAAATTAGCTGAAGACTTAGCTAAAAACTTAGATAATTCTGATGTTTTACAAATGCTTGATGCTTTTTATACACATACTTCTTCTCAATTAAGAGAGTTAAAGAAGAATAAAGACATAAAAGGTCTTAATGAGCTTTTAGCTACTGTATACGGTGATAATCCATTACAGAAAATGGCTAGTGTGTTAGGTAAATACGAAACTATTACTCATAATAATTATGATGAAATACGTAGTAAAGTTGAGTCAACAGAAGCGTTAACTCATGAAAGAACTAAAGCTATAGTAAGTAGTTTAGAGGAAACTAAAACTATGTTAGAAGCTATGGTTCCTAGACTCTTTGATTTAACAAAACAAGCTACAATTGAGTTATCCGACTTACAATTAGCAATGGCTACTTATCAAACTATTAAGTCTTATGAAACTTTTGTAACAAGCGTCAACGAAATACTCACAGAACAAGGCTTCCCTAATAATTCAGGTATAATGGATTTATTAGGTGTTATACAAGGTAAATTAAAATCAGTAGACTCTCACATAAAAAAAATACAACAAAAAGGTGTTAGCTCTGTTATAATAGATCAATCTAAAAGCTTAAGAGATGAATTAATCAATGATAGAAAAGAACGTATAAAAGAACTTAAAAATGAAAGCGCTAATTCAAAAGTAAATAGAGATAGTGAGATTAAAAAATTAGAGAATGAAATAAAAACTATTGAAAATCACGCTAAAAAGATTGCTGATATTTTAGCTAATAAGTCTAAAGACTCAAACATGCTTTCTTGGTTAACATCTCCTATGAATTCACAGGACCCATTAATATCAGGTTACGCAAAATTAATTAAACTATCTAAAAGTGATGCAGCTCTTAAAACGCAAAGAGAGCAAAATCAAATTTTAGAAGAACTTGCTCCATTATTAGAAAAAGTAAGAACTAATAGACATTTTGATAGAGTAGATCAAATAGGTCAAGCTATAACTTATGAAGCTACAAAATTATTTAGAAACGAAGCTGGTGAGTTAGAAGAAAGAAAAGTATATGCTTTTTTAGATAAATATAAAGATCATAAAACAGGTTTAGAAAAGCTTAAGTATGAAGCTTTCCAAGCTAGAACTAAATGGCAAGAAACTAATGAAGAAAGTGCTTATAGAGAATATTTAGATGCAAGAGCTGCTTTAGAGCAACATAAATTAAACTTTTTCCAACAACCATATGTTAAAGAGTTTTATGCACCTAAGAAAGTTTTATTAGAAACTACTGAAACTATTGATGGTGTAATATATAATATTGGTAAAGATGCTTTTATTAAAAGATCTGAAATACTTGAGAAAATTCAAGAGTATACTGACAGAAGTGAGAAAGAAGAAGATCCTAGTGAAAAACAAAAAGAACTAGATCTTATTAATGTTTTATGGAAAGAATATAGAAGATTATATTCTACAGTAGACGAGTATGGTAATAAAAAAACAGGTGTAGCACTAGCAGAAGCTAAGGCTCTTATTAAATATAGAAATTCTAATAATGTTTTTTATAAGTATACTGAAAAAGAAGGAGCTTTTCAAACAGCTCTTCAGGAATATGAAAAGTTTTTAGAGACTTCTTATGATCTCTCAACAGATGAAGGGAAAGAGGAATACGCTAGATTAAGAGAACATTGGATATCTAAAAATACTAGAAAATCACCTAATGATCAATATTTTGAAGATTTAAATAGAGAATATAACGAATTATCTAAACTTTTTGAACAAGCTGGTATAAAGGATCCTAAAAATCTAGAAGAACTAAGAGAAATTATTCAAGGTATAAAAACTTCTAATAAAGATAAAAACGGTGAAGTTAAGGCTTCTGAGATGAATGATACTTTAATTACTAAAGTTAAAGACGTTGATCAAAAAATATTAGATCTTAGAGACAATATTCCAGGTATATCAGGATTAACACCTGCTGAATCTAGAGAGTATTCAATATTAAATTCATATGAGGAGGAAGATCTAACTGAAGAAAATATTTCAAGATTAGAAGAACTTAACACTAAAAAAGAAGACAATCCAGTTCCTTTAAGTATAAGGAAAGCAATAGGTAAAGTATTTAAAAATATATCTAATATTACAACAAGAGAAGCATCTACTGATTATATAGATATTATGAATACTTGGATTCACGATATAGATAATGGTGAACACTTAAAATCTACTTTAAAAACAGCTAGTTTATCTAAAGCTAATGCTGACAAATTTCTTAGTGAGAATATATATAGATATTACATAAATCAAAGTGAGGAGTTTAAAGAATTTTTTGAAAGATCTCATATTAGTAAAAAAATAGTAAAAGATGAGGAAATAGAAGGAATTTCTTATAAAAATGAGGTTACAGCTTATTTAAGAACTTCTATATGGAGTAATAACGTACCTAATAATTCTAAATATTTAAGTAATATTAAAATACTTGATGAATCAGGTAATACAATAGAGACTATTCCTGGCCAACCTATATTTGAATTCTTTACTAGGGAAGTTAAAGAAAATTATAAAAATAAACGTATAGTAGGTGAAACAGTAGATGTGTGGGGTAATTGGCTACCTAAAGCTGCTGAAGACATGGATACGTCTTTAGAAGGTTGGGATAGGTACATCAACAAAGATTACGAAAAAATGAAACAAAGTGATCCTGACATGTTTAGGATTCTTGAAATTTTACGTAAAGCTCATTATAAAGCACAAGAAGGCTTAGAAGATTCTGCTAAATTAGGTAATGAAATAGCTAGATTTAGAAAAGATAAAACTGAGACTTTACAGACAAAAGATTTTACTAAAAATGAATTAGAAAACTTAAAGCTTAAGCTTAAGACTGTAGGTAAGCAGTTTACAGCGATGTTTAAAGCTCAAAAAGATGATATTGAAGAAGCAGGTTTAAACTTAGATGATATTGACCCTAATGATTTAAGCGATGTAGAAGATGTTGGCATGTTTTTAAATTTAGCAGAACAAATGAACCCATCTAGATCATTAGTAATTAAAGGTACATTTAATATAGGTTTAGACATCACATCTTTAGATGTTATACAGTCTACTCTAAAATATATGAATTCTGCTAATGAGCAAAAAGAACTTATTAAGATCAACCCTGTTGCGCAATCTTTAGTAAGTCTTGTAGATGAACTTAACGCTAAAGAATCTTCAGAAATTAGCGGTAAAAAATCTAAAAGAGCTTGGGGATTATTCAATAAAAAAGGTGAGACTACAAGAGCTAAAGTGATTAAAGCTTTAACAGAAAGAGAATTTTATGGGCAAAATGTTGCAGGATGGGGCGCTAATAACCCTGGGTTAATTAAGGCGCTTAATACTATGATATCTGAAACATCTAGATCTTACTTAGGTCTTAATTTTCCATCAGATATTAAAAACAGATTTTCTCAAACATATCATAATTTTATTAATGGTATAGCCGGTGTAGACGTAAGCCCTACTGCTATGATTAAAGGTAAAGCTTTTGGTTGGCAGTTAATGACTGAAATAAGTAAACAAAGATACAAAGTTGGTGCTAAAAGTTATAATTTTCAATTATTAGAAGTATTTGATTTTATGGAAGATAGATTTTCATCTAAATTAGGTGAATACGCTACTTCTTCCGCTACAAGGGACGTTATTAACTTAACGTGGATGACTTCATTTAGAAAATTAATGGAACAAGAAGGTGCTTTTGAATTATTTGGAGCTTTACTTATTAATCAGAAAGTAGAGCAAACTCAAGAAGACGGTAGTATTAGTAAAATAGAACTTAAGGACGCTTATGAAATTAAAGATGGTCAAATACAATTAAAAGATAATATAGTTGATAAAGAATGGGCTATAGGAGGTAGAAAATTTAATGAATATAAAATTAAAATGCAGACTATATTGGAAGGTACTGCAGGTACTTATTCTAAATTTTCACAACCACTTGTTGATAGAAACTTAGGATGGAAAGCATTTATATCATTAAGAAAATTTGCTTATTCCATGTATAGAAGAAGGCTTAATGGTGCAAGTGTAGATCCTGAAATATCTAATTATTGGAAAGCTTTAGGATCTACAGCAGTTACTGGAGAAAGAAAAGCAGGTGGTACGTTTGATTTAGCTTACGGCGATATGCACACAGGGTACTATGCAGAAGCTTTAGTAGGCCTTGCTGTATTGTATAATGGTTTAAGAAATGGTCAAGTAAATAGTTTAACTAAAGAAGAGAAATCAGCACTTAAAGCTGTAACTGCAGAATTAGCTGTTATAGGATTGCTTACAGCATCTATGTTCTTATTAGGTTATGACGATGATGATAAAGATAGATTTAAGAAAGTGAGAAATTTATCAGGACCATTACCTCTACCTTGGGTATCTGATGATCCTAATAGACCATCATTCAATATGGGAGGCTGGATGCATGCTCACGTAATTTATCAATTAATGCTTGTTAAAAGTGAGAATGAAGCTTTCTCACCTTCTCTTTCTGGTATAAGTCAAATGCTTAGCTTTAAAGATAACACTTCTGTTATATTTGGACCAACTGTAGATAAGTTATTTACGCTTACTCAGGATTTAGTTAGATGGGGTATTGGTGACGAAAGAGCATATTATAAGAAAGATATAGGACCTTTTGCTTGGCAGAAAGCAGAAAGTTTTAAGTTTTATAATCATTTATTACAATCATTTTACTTTAGAGGTAAGGCTGTTGATCCAGGTAAGGGTATTAGAGATCAGGCTACTTTTGATAATCTGAGATAATTAGCAACTACGTAAAAAAAAGGGGGGAATACTAACACTAGTACACCCCCTTTTTTATTTATTATTTAACGCTTTAATGTTTCAAGTTCTTTAATTGCCCTTTTTAAATATAAGGCTTTATCGAGAGATTCCTCATATGCATGATTTAACCAGTCTTTTAAAGACAAGTCTTCTCTATCTAAAGTAACTCCGTATTTTTTAATACCTACTTCAGATCTTTGTTTTAAGTCTTCTCTAACAGACTCTACTATACTATCTTCCATTAATTATACTACTAATATTTGGTTTAAAATAATTATCACCTTTCAACACTTTACCGTCCTCTCTATAAATAGGTTTTCCGTTTTCATCTAACTTACTCATATTTGATCGGTGTATTTCATCAAAAACTTCAATAACTTTGTCTTGCATGCCGTGTGCTAGTATTGTACCAGCTAACACGTAAAGCATATCACCAAGAGCGTCAGCTACTTCTATCATATTGCGATCAGCGCAAGCATGAAGATATTCTTGATTTTCTTCAGCCATAAGTTTAAACCTTAATTCACATGTGTCAAATCTAGGAATAGTGATTTCACTAGATGATTTGTGATTAGTAGCATCACTAAACTCTTTAACTTTATTTAGTATTTCTATCATTTTGGTATTTCTCGATTAACTTTCTACGTTTATTAATAAATGCCTTAACAGCTGCACCGAAGTTAGCATCATTAGGCATTGTTTTTTCTAAAAATTCTATAGTATCTACATACTTATTTTTAGATATTTCTTCTTCAATTTGTTCATTCATAATTAAAGTATTTCATAATTAGTTTCTCCATAAATACTGAAGGCCATTCCATTTAATAAAGTTTGACCCACTCTTCTATCATCAGCATGTATAGCATGAATTAATTCTAAAGTGTTCTTATCAGCTAATAATCTTTGGTATGGTCTGTCTAATTTAATAGTAGACAAACTGCTTTTATTAAGTATACAAGCACTTTTTACATCATA
>Ga0307378_10000177_pt1 | contig 118401 bp, 110 predicted proteins | sample UN1MG_FD_202238 | JGI IMG/M metagenome (GOLD analysis project Ga0307378, IMG submission 202238) | Soil microbial communities from Risofladan, Vaasa, Finland - UN-1 | ecosystem: Environmental > Terrestrial > Soil > Coastal area > Acid sulfate soil | place: Finland: Risofladan, Vaasa...
GGGATAAGCCGAATGCCGAGGGCCTGATGGCCCTTGCATCCGTCCGCTCCAGCGGCCTTTGGAGACAATACTGGAATGCCCAGAAGAAACTATCCGCATGACCGCCAGAATATATGGTCAGACACAGGCATGCCGGTTGCGCGGCTTTGTATTGACATTCCTGTAAAATAGTGTAGTATGTTGCGTTTATCCAATAAGGACTAAGTCAGATTCCGAATATTCGCTGATCCCTTTTGAGAATTTGTTATGTACGCCGATTATATTCGTAATGTAGCTATCATTGCCCATGTTGACCACGGCAAGACGACGCTGGTAGACCAGCTTTTGTACCAGTCGGGGATGTTCCACCGCGAGGAGCTCGACAAGCTCGCCGGCAGCGAACACGGATTGATTATGGATTCGAATCCCCTGGAACGGGAACGGGGCATAACAATTCTAAGCAAGAACTGCGCTATTAACTATACGGATTCACAAGGCGATGAATATAGAATAAATATAATCGATACACCGGGGCATGCCGATTTTGGCGGAGAGGTTGAACGTGTTCTGAAAATGGCGGACGGCGCGCTGCTTTTGGTTGACGCCTTCGAAGGACCTATGCCGCAGACCAGATTTGTGCTGGCCAAGGCCCTGGAGTACAAGCTCAGACCGGTAGTCGTTATCAACAAGGTTGATCGGGCGAACAGCAGGCCTGATGATGTCGTCAATGAAGTATTTGATTTGCTTGTGTCACTGGGGGCCGACGATGAGGCGTTGGATTTTCCTCTTGTTTACGCGTCTGCAAAGGAGGGATGGGCGACGACCGATTACAGGAAGAGAACCGGCAATATGCAGGTCATATTCGATGCAATTATAAATAATGTTCCTCCGCCTCACGTTACCCCTGGCGCTCCGCTGCAAATGCTGGTGACGAATCTGGAATATTCTGATTATGTGGGGCGGATAGCAATAGGAAGAGTTTTTGCCGGGCAGATAACTGAAGGCCAGAGAGTTACTGTAATTGACGCCGGAGGTCTGCAAACACGGCAAAAGATTATGCAAATTCATCAGTTTCAGGGACTTGGCCGAACGCAGGTTTTGAGCGTCCAGGCTGGTGATATATGTGCAATATCAGGGCTTGACCCTGTTGATATCGGCAACACCATTGCCTGTGCGGATAATCCTTCGAAGCTTGATGTTATACCTGTTGATGAGCCGACGATGTCAATGACATTCAGGGTCAACGACGGGCCTTTTGCCGGTCAAGACGGCAAGTATGTAACAAGCAGGCATATCGCTGAAAGGCTCCACAAAGAGCTTCAGAAGAATGTCGCATTGCGAGTGGAAGCCGGACGGACGCCTGAAGAATTCAATGTTTCAGGCAGAGGGCTGATGCACCTTGGAATTTTACTCGAGAACATGCGGCGAGAAGGGTATGAGATTTGTGTAGGCCAGCCGAATGTGATTTTTAGGATGATCGAAGAACAGCAACATGAGCCGATAGAATTGCTTATGGTGGATTGCCCCCTGGATTGCCAGAATTGTGTGATGAGTCTTCTGGGAGACCGGCGCAGTGAAATAGTTAAAATAGACGCCAGGAGCGGAGCAGGCGGCTTTGTTCATATGGAATTCCTGATACCATCGCGGGGCTTGTTCGGTCTTAACGCCAGGATGATGAACGCAACACAGGGCAGGGCGATTATGCATCATGCGTTTGAGAGATATGGGCTGATGCGGGGAGCGATACCTCAGCGAAAGGCAGGCGTCATGATTGCAACCAATACCGGGCAAGTGACGGCTTATGCGCTTGATGCGTTGTACGATCGGGGTATTTTCTTTGTTGAGCCGGGCGAGAAAGTGTACGAAGGACAAGTGGTCGGGGAGCACTGCAAGGAAAAAGACATACCCGTAAACGTGGTAAGAAGCAAGCAGCTTACGAACATACGGGCGGCGGGAAAAGACGATGCGGCCAAGGTCAGACCTGCCAGAAAAATGAGTCTCGAAGCAATGATGGAGTACATTCAGGAAAACGAGCTTGTCGAGATTTGTCCTAACTCGCTTCGGATCCGCAAGAGGCTGTTAAAAGAAGCGGACAGACGGCGTCAGGCAAGCAAAATCCGTCAGTAACATTAACTCAAACTGACCGAGGGTCAGTTTGAAAACACAAAAATCAAAGCGTGAAATGCAATCCGCCTTCGCATAAAGCTATGGCGGACAAGAATTGTCGAATCCGCCGTTGGCGGATGGCTGATTTTACTATTGTTTCTATGGCGCATAATACCTTGTCAAAAGGTGAGTTGCGTTTATAGGTACGGATAAATCGGTCAGTTTGAGTAAAATCAATATATTTGTTTCCGTAATAATTAGAATCGTCAGGTACATTAGGTTTAATGCCCGGTTGTCCTTCAAAGTGAGGAGTTGACAGATGAAGAAATACCTGAGAATGATCGTACTGGGTTTTGCACTGTCCGGCACTTGCCTCTCCTGGGCCGCGGACTGGCCCCAGTTTCGCGGGCCCAACCGCAACGGCAAATCCCCTGAAACCGGACTGCTCAAGAAATGGCCTGAGGGCGGGCCCAAAGAACTCTGGTCGGTCGAGGGCCTGGGCATAGGGTTCTCTTCAGCCGCGGTCGCCGACGGGTATGTTTACACCACGGGCATGGTCGGAAAAGAAAAACAGGGAATCTGCTTCGCCTTCGACCTCAACGGCCAACCCAAATGGACCGCTTCGTATGGTCGGGACTGGAATGGGCCGCATGAGGGCGCGCGCACGACACCGACCGTGGACGGCGACCGGGTTTACGTCTTCAGCGGGTATGGAAACCTCGTCTGCTTCGATGCAAAGACCGGCAAGGAAAAATGGGCGGTGGACACGCTGGAAAAATTCGAGGGGCAGAATCTCAAATGGGGCCTTAGCGAATCGGTGCTGATTTACGGCGACAAGGTAATCTGCACACCCGGCGGCAAAGACGCCACGATTGTCGCCCTGAACAAGATGGACGGGCAAACCATCTGGACAACAAAGGGCCTGCGGACCCCCGAAGGCCTCTACGAAAAGGCCGCCTACTGCTCGCCGGTCGTCGTCGAGCTGAGCGGCAAACCACTGATTGCCACCAACGTCCAAAAGTCGATTATCCTGGTGGACCCCGATAACGGAAACGTTGTCCATCGCGTCCCGCACGAGAAGAGACACGACCTTGCAGCCGTCAGTCCCGTCGTTACCGGTAGCTCTCTCTATGTCACCACCGGCTACACCCGTGACGACGCACCCGACCCCAATGAGTTCCCCGACCGGGGCAGGATGTTCGAGCTGAAACCGGATGGCTCCGGCTATGAGCTGAAATGGACCGAGCGAAAACTGGATTGTCACCATGGCGGCGTAATGCTGATCGACGGAAATATCCACGGCAGCAGCTCCGCCATTTACCCGCCCGCCTCGAAAGAAGAGGTTATTGGCACGTGGTATTGCCTTGAACTTGCCACCGGCAAGATAAAATATGAAGCCAAGCTCGTCGGCAAAGGCTGCGTCATCTACGCCGATGACATGCTCTACTGCTACGGCGAAGGCGGAACAGTCGGACTGGTCAGGATTACCCCCACCGGCTACGAGATGGTCAGCTCATTCGAGATTACCAAAGGCACCGCTGAGCACTGGGCGCATCCCTCTATTTCCGACGGCAGGCTCTACATCCGTCACGGCAACGCCCTTATGGCTTACGATATAAGAGGCGAATAAGCAACATAGGCCGGTGACTATTGCCCGTCCTCGGCCAGCGCCACACAGGCCAGATCGCCGGTCAGATTGCGGATGTATATTCTGCCGTTGCACAGGACGGGGCCGGTGAAGAACTTTCCATCGATGGTTTCTGCCTGCAGTATGGGCCTGAAGCTCACCGGCGATGCATCGCCAATCAACAGAGTGCCTTTTTCGGTAAGGACGACAAGTTTGCCGTCGGCCATCATCAGCGAGCCCCTGCCGAAGCCTCCTTCAAGCGTCCATTTGATTTCGCCCGTGGTGAAATTCATACATTTCAACTTTGCCACGTCGAATCCGTAGAGGTGCCCATCCCAAAGAATGCACGTGCTGTAATGATTCTGCATTTCCTTGTTCTGCCAGAGCAACACGGGTTGGCCGGACGATATATCCAGCATTGCACAGCCCATTGTGTACCACGTGCTGATAAAGACCCTGTCACCGGCTATAATGGGATCGGCAACGTTCGTTTTGTACTTGGTGTCCCAGGGATATCGCCACAGCTCTTTGCCGTCGGAGGCATTAACCGCGACAATCCCGAAACCGCTGAATACGGCTATGCACTGCCTGTCACCTATTTGAAATGGAACCGGCGTCGCCTGCGCAGCGTCCTCCTTTTCGCTGACCCAGACAACCTTTCCCGTGAGTTTGTCCAGCGCCGTTCCCGCACCGCCGGCATTGAGGATCACCATCTTATCCTCGACCAGAGGCGAGCCGGCGAAGCCGCCCTGAAAAGGCGGCGGCAGAGCCAGCTCCTCTTTCACGTCTCTGTGCCACAGCACCTTGCCGGTCTTAGTATCAAGACAGAAAACGTCACCCTTTCTGCTGAACGTGTACACCCTGTCGCCATCGACGGCGGGCGTGGCAAACGGGCCGCCGGGGGTATTACTCTTGAAATTCAAACCGCACTTGTACGTATGCCGCCAAATCTGCCGACCCGTATCAGCAGCCAGGCAATAGACAACGTCCTCGTGCGTGTTCGGGTCCCCCTTTACGCCGGTATTGCTCATCGTGTAAAGCCGGCCGCCGACAATGGCCACCGACGAGCAACCCACCCCCATGTTCTTTTGCCAAAGCATCTGCACCGAGGTCCCCTTGTCCAGATGCAGCTTCTCAGCTGATATGCCGTCATGGTTGGGTCCACGCAAGTTTGGCCAGTCCTCAGCGCCAGCCTGCTCTGTCAGGCCTGCCAGAAAAAGAAGGATCGACAACAGAATACATGCACGAGATAATACCGGGATTCTCATTCTAACTGCCTGGTTCAGCAACATCTGACCCCCTTAAAGGAATAGTCACCCATTATTCTACTATGTTCATGGCGCAAGGTCAACGCGCCTCTGTATGGATACCTCCGGCGGGCAAATTTGAGGAAAATTGATTCCGACCTCAGACCGAATTATGCTATTATATTCGCAGCCAGTCGATCCAGGTCGTTGCAGATAGCGTCAATACGCAATGCAACTTAATTATTCGATCTGAAATAGAGGAGAAAAAATTATGAGCAGAGCCTCGCCATCTCGGAATCTTAAAATACTCAGGTATCTAAGCGGAATTTGCATTCTGTTATTAATCGGCGGATGTGCTTCGAACGCGAAGAAACAACAAATCACCTTCACAAAGTATCCCCATTTGAAGCTGGGCTTCACCACAAAGAATTTCTTCGATTATCTTCCCGTAACTGAACAAAACATAAAGACCCTCATCGATTATGCCGGTGACAGAGGCTACGCCTGGATAGAGCTGAGGGACCCCAACGCCACACTCTCTCTGGATGAGTGCAGGAATATCGCAGAATACGCCAGAGCCAGGAACATTGAGGTCGCATACGCCATCAACACGGGCCTTCTCGACAGTGACTTCGGCAGAAAGTTCGACAGAGCCGTGCACAACGCGGTTTTCTTTGACGGACCGAAGGTTCTCCGCGCGGCAGCCGGCGGAAACAAATTCCTCGAGGATATGAATAAGAAGGGATGGACGGCTGAGGAGCTGGCACAGTTGACAGCCAAAGCGAATCAGGCTGCGTCGTCGGCAGAAAGACGGGGCCTAAGATTCGTGGTCGAGAACGGCTCCGAGGCGCTCAAAGGCGACGGCAGAACGTATTTCGGGCTCACCGAGTTCTTTGAAAAGGCCAATCCGAACGTGGGCTGGCAGTTCGATACCGCCAACTTCTTTAGCGGCTCACGGGTCCACACAAAGCCGGAGGATGCAGGAGCCTTCGTCGAAAAAAACATAGGCAGGCTGGCATATATACATCTGAAGACCTCCCGCGACGGTCAGGCCCAGCCGGTCCTCGGCGACAACGAGCTGGATTTCGATGTCGTCTTTTCCCTGATGTCCGAACATAACGTTCCATACGTCGCCATTGAACTGTACGGGACAAAGAACATCGGGCAGGTTTACCGAAACCAGAAAAAGAGCGTCGCGTACCTGAAAAAGAGAGGCTTCGTTTCTGTGAATTAGACACCCTGCCCGGACGCGGCCTGCTCGTAGCTGCTGCGACCATGAAACGCAGGCTCGAAAGGAGAAAGATGGTTAAGAAGCTACGTTGGGGTGTGAAGTTGTCGGTTCTGGTCATGGCGCATTTTTTGTTGTGTGCCGGCTGCATAAACCATAATTCAAACGCCCGCCCGCCAAGAGGCTTTCAGTCCCTTTTCAACGGCAGGGACCTTGCCGGTTGGAAGCGGCACGATAATCTGCCCGGCCACGGCCTCGCTGGAAAATGGACCGTCGAAGACGGAATGATTGTGGGCGTGCAGGACCCGCCCGGAAAAGGCGGCTTTCTCACCACCCTGCGAACTTTCCGCAATTTTGAGCTCATGTTGGAGACAAAGATAGACTGGCCCTTCGACAGCGGCGTCTTCCTGCGCGTGGGCCCCGACGGCAAAAGCCACCAGGTAACCCTGGATTACCGGCCGGGCGGCGAAATCGGCGGAATATACTGTCCCTGGACGCGCGATTTTGTCCATCATTGCCCCGAGGGAATCCGACACTTCAAGAAGGACCAGTGGAACAGTATCAGGATTATCTGCCAGGCAGAGCCGGCCCGAATTCAAGTCTGGCTGAACGAAACCCTGATTACGGATTTCCAGCACACCGCGGAGACGACGGCGGGCATCCCGCAGGAAGGAACGATATGTTTGCAGGTCCATCCAGGGGGAGAGGGCCACGAAAAAAGTAAGGCCCAATTTCGCAACATATTCATCCGCGAAATAAAGGACTGAAGCCCCCATCGGCACCGGTTGGACACTTCAATTTGTTATTTGCTGCAACAATCTTTTCATTGGCAGCAACGAGACCTTGTTTTCACGGGACGGTTTTGTTAACCTGATAATAAGGATGTTGGCTGCGTGCCGCGCAGACATATTAACGATCATCCACGCCATAAAGGAGATGAGGTATGAGCGGTATCTTTGGAGTGGTCACGAAGGGCGATTGCGCGGAAACTCTTTTCTACGGCACGGATTATCATTCACATCTCGGAACTCAATACGGAGGTATAGCGATACTCGGAAGGGATTTTTCCCGGCAGATACATAATTTGAGCCAGAGTCAGTTCAAGTCAAAATTCTATGATGATTACGAACGCCTAAAAGGCAGCAAAGGCATCGGGGTAGTCAGCGACTACGATGAACAGCCGATTTACCTGAACTCGAAATTCGGACCCTTTTGCATCGCGACCGCCGGCTATGTGGAAAACGCCGAGGAATTAACAGAGGAACTGTTAAAACAGGGCGTGTCTTTCAGCGAGGTAAGTGAGAGAGCGGTAAACACGCCGGAGCTGATAGCAAAGCTCATTAATCGGGGCAGCACGCTGGTTGAAGGCATTGAGAAGATGTTTGATGCCATCGATGGCTCGTGCTCCCTGCTGCTGCTCAACAAGGACGGAATATACGCGGCAAGAGACAGATTCGGATACACACCGCTTACCATCGGCAGACGGCCAGACGCGTGGGCGGTAACAAGTGAAAGCTGCGCCTTTCCGAATAACGGCTTCGAGGTCGTAAAACACATAGAGCCTGGCGAGATAATTCTCATAAATGAAGACGGCATTATGCAAAGAAGACGGGGCACGGGGGACGTTGACCAGATATGCGCGTTTCTGTGGATATATACGGGCTTTCCGGCATCAAGCTACGAAGGGATAAACGTCGAAATCGTCAGGGAAAGATGCGGCCGGTCCCTCGCACAACGCGATAAAGACATCAGCATCGATCTGGTCTCCGGAGTTCCTGACTCCGGGATTGCACACGGATTGGGATATGCCATGGAATCCGGCAGACCGTTCCGAAGGCCGCTCGTCAAGTACACCCCGGGGTACGGCCGAAGTTACACTCCTCCCTCGCAGCAAACCCGCGATCTTATCGCAAAGATGAAACTCATCCCCATTAAAGAGGTAATCGAAGGCAACAGCATTGTGGTCTGTGAGGATTCCATCGTCAGGGGGACCCAGCTCAAGAACTTTACCATCAAAAAACTCTGGGATTGCGGCGCCAGGCAGATACACATAAGACCTGCCTGTCCGCCATTGATGTTCCCCTGCCGATTCAATCTCTCGACCCGCTCCATCCATGAACTCGCTGCCCGTAAAGCCATTCGCTCCCTCGAAGGTCACGATGTTGAAGACGTCTCAGAATACGTGGACCACAATAGTGAAAAATACAAGAAAATGGTCGATTGGATTGCGCGGGACGTTGGTGCATCGACACTGAGATATCAGACTGTTGATGACATGGTCGAAGCCATCGGCCGGCCCAAAGAGAAACTCTGCCTCTATTGCTGGAACGGCGAATGCCCCAGGTCCGCACGTGCAAAACCGGCGATAGATATTGTGGAGCTGAAGAAACCATCCGCAAAGAAGAAGACCGCAAGCAGGGTCGCCCTTTAGGGCGACATATTGCAGGTCCCGCCTCAGATATTCGCCCGCCGGACGTAAAAGGCTACCTGGTGTTATTGTGAGCGCCCACATAAGGGGCCGCGGCAACAGGTACCGCCGTCACTTAAGAACGCCGGATTCCGGGCCCGAAGAAACAGCCTCTCTTTCTTCGGTCAGTCTGCTGAACAGCTTTGGCTCTTCCACCTCGGGCCGGGGCTCATCCAATGCGGCCATTACAGGCATCGTGTGTTCGACAAATCCATCTCCAGTGGGCCGAAGCTGCATGGAATTCCCCTTGCTTTCAGGATGCGGCTGACTGCCGTACTGGTGCGACAAGACCTTTTGCCGGCGCTCGGTGACGGTTGGCATGTGCGGTGCGAGGACGGCGATACCGGCCCAGGCAATCAGGCAGGATACAAGGCCGACAATCGCGCCGATTTTGAGCCACTCGAAAAAAAGAATATGTGTGCGGTAACGTTTTTCGAGCATGCCGAGGGCGACAATGTTAGCGGTTGAGCCAATCATCGTGATGTTGCCGCCGAGGCATGTACCCTGCAGAAGCGCCCAGAGCAGGGGCGTCTGTTCCAGTTTGTTGACAATAGGCATGAAGGCGGCCACGAAGACTATATTGTCCACAAAAGCCGAGCCGACAGCGGAAATGGCGATTACCAGCGGCGTCAGGATCGACAGCCGATTCCCGAAGACCTGCTGAAAATAGTCGGCGATTCTGGCCGTGACGCGGGTCTCTTCGAGTGTGCCGGCAACGGCAAAAAGCATCATAAAGAACAAAAGCGTCCACCATTCGACATCCGACTCGATGTAGTGCCGCGACCGCTCGTGACGCCAGAGCATCAGCAGCCCGGCAATCACCAGCGGCGCCACAATCAACACGGTGTTCGGCGCCAGCCCGAGCAGCCGTTCAAGCTGATGGTGCATGGCGATGAAGCATATCATACCCACAAGAATGGCAAGCCCGCGTTTGTAGGGCACCTTAACCAGCGGCCCCAGTCCCAGTCCCATTTCGCGCCGCGCCTGCAGACGCTGGGACAGGATGCGGATGTCGCGCCTGAACCAGTACATCATTACGCACAGCGATACCGAAAGTGTCACGAGCATGATGGGGAAGGACCAAACCAGGAAATCCGCAAACCTCAGCGGCGGCGAGGCGTTCTGCCCAATCAGGATGCCGACGGGGTTTCCCAGCATGGTACCGCTTGAGCCAATGTTTGTACCCAGAACCGCGATGATGACAAAGGGTATGGGGCGAACCTTCAGTGTGTCACAGACCTGGAATATGAGAGTGGCGACGAACACTATCGAGGTGACCTCGTCAACCGCGCATGCCATGAACGCACCCAGAAAAACGATTATCACCACGAACCTGGGGCCGGTGATGCTGCGAAGGCCGATGACGCACTGGATAATCCAAGTGAAAAGCCCCAGCTCCTTGAGCACCCCCACCGTCACCATCATGCCGACCAGAAACAGTATCACGTCCAGCTTGCATTCGCGAATAAAAGTCGGGAGGGTCAGCACATTGGTGCCCATCAGGGCCCCGATTCCCACGAAGGCTATGGCCAGCCGGAACTTCCAGAACATAAGTGTGGCCATTATTATCACGATGAAAATCGAACATGAAATGATCTGCTGGCGGTCGAGCCCGACGGAATGTGCCAGCAGACCGACGAGGGCGCTGGCACCCAGCATGATAATCGCCCGCGCACCGGTCCGAAGCATGCCTTTTTTGTTGTTTGCAAGAACCATTACTTACTCCCGAAGGATTTTGCTCAAGAAGGTTGCCAACGAAACAACACCCACGAGCTTTTTGCCCCGTACGACATAAGCGCGGTCGGCGTGCTGCCGGGTGATTTCCTTGGCCACCTGAACGGCCGGTGCAGTTTCCTCGACGGTTGCATATTCACCGGTCATAATCTCTGTCAGCCACGTTTTGCTTTCTTTTCGAAGGATTTCCGCAAAGGGCTCGAAGTTCATTATGGGCGTAAGGTCTTCCATCCAAAGCACGTAATCAGGCAGACATACGCGCAGGAATTCGTAAGTTGATACCACTCCGATTAATTCGCCGTCCTTGTCCAGCACAGGCAGCTCGTTCAGTCTGTGACGAACAAACATGTCGATGGCCCGTTCGAGAGTATCGTGCTCCTGCAGCCTGACCGTGACCGGCTCCATTATATCGCGTGCCTGCAAATGGTCGGGCAGGGCCAAACCACCCTGCTCGAAGAAGCTCCAGACCTTTTCACCATCAGGCAGACCGGCCACCACATCGGCCGTGGATGGGTCCAGGCAGATCTTGGCCAGCGAACTCATTGCCTGGAGATAAGCGCCGGGCGCCGCTTTAGGCGCCAGCGTCAGGATTATGAGCTTGATGCGTTTATCACTTCTGGTGGGGTCGTATATTATCCCTTCTTTCGATGTGGCTATCCCCACCACAATGCTGTCGATGGCTTCGATGCGGGCGTGGGGCATGGCAATGCCGGGACCCACAATGGTCGGTACCTCGTTTTCCCGCGTCAGCACCGCCTGGTATGCCTCATCAACGTTTCCTATCCCGTGCTCATAAGCCAGCAGCCGAAGCAGCTCCAGCAATATCGCGTCGCGGTCCGTGCGGTCGGTTTGGCAGATGACCTGAGCAGGCCTGAAAAGCGATGAAAACCGAATGCCGTTGTTTTTTCCGGTCATAAGCCTCTGCTCCGTTCGGGAGGATACTCGAACATCAGGCGCCCTCAACCTCGGGGTATGTGAGATACGCCGATGCAAAACCAACAAGTCTCAATATCGCTTCTTTATTATATGCCTTGTAAAAGCGGTATTTCTACTCCCAGGCTGAGTGCCCGTCAAGCCAAAAGTCCTGTTCACAGGCCGCTGGGACCGCGAATTTCGCATAATTGAAAAAAAATCCTTGAAATGTCCGTTGGCGCCGTTATAATTACGTGTTTAGAACGCTGGGAGTACGATATATGAAAAAGGAAATACATCCGGAATACCACAGGGTGGTCGTTCACTGCGGCTGCGGCAATACCTTTGAGACCCGCAGCACGGCGAAAGAAATCCACGCCGAAATCTGCTCGGTATGCCACCCGTTCTACACGGGCAAACAGAAGTACATCGATACGGCGGGCCGAATAGAGCGGTTCCAGAAGAAATACGGTAAAGAGTACTTCAAGAAGGCCAAGAAAGACCAGTAGATACAATAGCGTTTAGCGTACTTGGTGCAGAGAACCAAGAGGGGGAGCTTATGCACTCATAATCTGCTAATCGCTATTTTTTACTTTTGGGGAAACGTGCGCCCTTATGGCTGAAAAAGAGGACATCCTTTTGGCGAAGCTGGATGAAATCGAGCAGCGCTACGGTCAGCTTGAAGAACAGATTGCGGATCCTGCTGTTAGCCGGGATTCGGCCAGACTGATAGCACTGTCAAAAGAGCAGAGGAAACTAAGAGACGTGGTGACAAAATACCGGCAGTACAAGAGGGCCCTTGCCGGTATCGCAGATACTGATGAGATATTGGCAGACACTGCGGTGGATGAAGATTTCAGGGCGCTGGCAAAAGAAGAAAGGAATGAGCTCAAAGAAAAGAAAATCGCCCTGCTGGAGGAAATCAAGAACACGCTGGTAATGGCCGGCGACGAGGCCATCGGTTCGGTGATAATGGAAATACGTGCGGGAACCGGGGGTGAAGAGGCCGCCCTGTTTGCGCGGGACCTGTACGAAATGTACGTCAGGTACGCCGAGAGCCGCAAGTGGAAGGTGGAGCAGCTTGACTTTAGCAGCGCCGAGATGGGCGGCTTTCGTGAGGTGATATTCAGCATCAAAGGCCCCGGCGTATGGTCGGAGCTGGGCTACGAGGGCGGCGGCCACCGCGTCCAGCGAGTCCCGGCCACCGAATCCCAGGGCAGGATTCATACGTCCGCAGCAACGGTTGCGGTACTGCCGGAGCCGGAAGAAATCGATATTCAGATAAATCCCAACGATGTCGTCGAACATGTCAGCAGGTCCAGCGGGCCGGGCGGACAGAACGTAAATAAGGTAAGCAGCGCCATCAAGCTCGAACATGTCCCCACCGGAATTACGGTCAGCATGCGGGATGAAAAGAGCCAGCACAAGAACCGCGCAAAAGCGTGGCGGCTCCTGAGAAGCAGACTTTACGAGCTGCACGAGAGCCGAAAGAGGGCCGAACGCGATTACAAACGCAGGAGCATGATCGGCTCAGGAGACAGGTCCGAAAAAATCAGGACATACAACTACCCGCAAAACCGTGTCACCGACCATAGAATCAACTTGTCGCTTTATAACCTGGATGGGGTAATGGCCGGGGGTCTCGGCGAATTGATAGCGGCGATGAAAGATTACGACAGACAGGAAAGACTGAAAAACCTTTGAATCCCTGAACCGACAGCCGCTCTTATGATGACAGAGCGACAATTCAACAATCTCTTGCGTGGAGCTTCCAATGGTTGTTGTTGTAACAGGCGTGGTCGGCCTTGACAAGAAAAGCTACCTGCAAAAGGTATGCGATCTGGCCGCACAAAGAAAAAAAGAGGTCCTCCTGTGCAACGTCGGCGATATGATGTACGCAGAAGCGCCCGATATCACCGGCGGAAAGATTCTCGATATCTCGATGAAAAGGCTGAACTCGCTTCGCCGCAGCGCTTTTAAGGACATCATTGCCAAGGCCAGGAAAGCCCCCAACCTCATCGTCAACACCCATGCCACCTTCCGCTGGCGGCACGGCTTGTTTCCGGCCGTGGATTTCGACCAGATGCGTCTGCTCAACGCCGACATGTATATCTGTCTGATAGACGGCATCGCTGCGCTGCACACCCGACTGGCCAACGAGCACTCGATAGAACATACCATCAAAGACCTGCTCGTCTGGCGGGAGGAAGAAATCATCGGCACAGAAATGCTCTGCAAAGGCATCGACGATAAGGTTCCCTTTTATTGCCTTGCCCGCGGCGCAGAAAAAGAGACCACTGAAGCGTTCTACGGCCTTGTCTTCGACGGCACGCGCAAGAAGGCGTATTTGAGCTTCCCCATGACGCACGTGGCCGATTTGCAGGACGTCAGGGAACAAATCGACGAATTCCGAAGACTGATGAAGCGATACTTTATATGTTTTGACCCCGGCGACCTGGAGGAGTCCTATCTTCCGAACGATGCCAGAAAAGCCGCCCTGGCGGGCTCCGACTACGTTGAGCTGGCTGTATTGGGCCAGACAATCCGCCTGAGCATGGATGAGATTCGGCAGGTCGAGCGCGATATCAACAGCCAGACATACGCGCGGGATTTTATGCTGATCGACCAGTCGGACATGATAGTGAGCCTTGTCCCGACGCTGCCGGACGGCCGGGCCGCGATATCCAGCGGAGTCGAAAGAGAGCTCCAGCACGCCCACGAAGCCGCAAAAGAGGTCTACGTTATCTGGACCGCAAAGCATCATCCCTCGGTGTTTGTCACACAAACCGCAACCAGGGTCTTCAATAACACAGATGACGCAATGAAATTCTTCAAAGAGAAAGGATATGCGGGAAAATAACGCCGCACAGACCTGCCCTGTAGCGAGGGGCCGAACGATCAGCGCCGAAAGAGAGGCAGCGGCGCGAGAAAAAGAACGACTACGTGCGTTCCAGTGCCTTGCCCATGCCCCTTACTCTTTTCTTTTTCAGAGATTGACAAATAAGCCGTCGGTCACTTATAATCCCATCAGAAAGTGAGGGCTTTGGCATGAAACAGATCAAAATCGTCGTGGAAAAACACCCTGATGGTTACGTGGCATACCCATTAGGACTCAAAGGGGTAGTGGTTGGCCAGGGAGACACTTATGAAGAGGCTCTCTCCGACGTAAAGTCGGCTATTCGTTTTCATATCGAGACTTTCGGCAAAGAAGTGCTGGAGGTCGAGCCGCCAATCATTGAGGCCTTTGTTGCTGAAACAGGCGTGGAGGTCTGATGACAAAATTCCCTGTCGATGCGCCCCGGCAAAAGGTGGTAAAAGCGCTGCAAATTCTGGGTTTTCAGATCGTAAGGAAAGAGCAGCACATCTCCATGGCACGCCAGAACGCCGACGGAAGTAAGACGCCTTTGACCATGCCCAACCATCCCAGGATAAAGGCCTCCACGTTGAGAACGATATGCACGCAATCCGCTATCCCAAGAGACGAGTTTTTGGAGGCTTACCGAAAGGCATAAGGCCGGGAACAATGACCTCTGGCAACCAAAGGCTTTGCAGAAACACCCGGAGAAGGCCGCGGCTGTGACACGTCAGACCATACGGGCGGCAATTGAAAGAAAATGGCACATTTATAAGAGCGGATATGGTTCGGGGCTCCCAGTCCGAAACGGCACTTCAAGACGCTCTTATTTAATAGACCTGAATCTTCATGAACGTGGCTTATCAACAGGAAGTCTTAGCCGGGACCGCAGTTGCTGGAATGAAAGGTTGAAATGGAAGTGACAATTACGGATGACAAACAGTTGGCACAGGTTATCGACCAGACGCTGCTGGCTGCTACAACAACGAGCGAGGAGATAAAACAACTGTGCCAGGAGGCAAGATTGTACGGATTCTGCGCCGTGTCCGTAAATCCACGATGGGTGGCGCTGGCCGCTGACGAGCTGCACGGCTCAGCAGTAAAGGTCGGCGGCGTGGTCAGCCTGCCTCTGGGCGCCGATTCAACTAAAATCAAGGTCGCACAAACCAAAGAGGCAATCTTTGACGGCGCCGATGAGATTGACATGGTCGCGGATTTAGCGGCGATAATCGAGGCGGATTCGCCGTACCTGTCCCACCAAATCGGCGCCGTACTCAAGGTTTGCCGCTCCATGAGGCCCCCGGTCCTCCTGAAAGTCATAATCGAGTCCGCGGCCCTCACCGACGAACAAAAGGTGTTCGCCTGCCAGGTCGCGGATAAGTGCGGCGTCGATTTCGTCAAGACCAGCACAGGAATGAATCCCGCGGGCGGTGCAACCGTCGAGGACGTAAGGCTGATGAAGGAATCGGCACCGAACTGCAGGGTAAAAGCCGCAGGCGGTATCAGAACCGCCAGCCAGGCCCTCGCGATGCTGGAGGCAGGCGCCGAAAGAATAGGCACTTCCTCCGGCGTGCAGATTATCAACGAATTCAGGGCGGGACAGCAACGATGACGCCGGAGACGACAATTCAAACTGAGAAAAGCATCCTGTGCCGCGTGCATAATGAGAAAATTCGCGCGTCGATAGACCTGCCGGCCCTGACACAGGTTTTTGCAAACCTGAAACTGCCGTCGATTCTCGGCGGGAATCCAGCTAAGAAAGATGCAGGCAGATTCAGCTATTGGGCGGCCGAGCCAAATGAAGTATTCGAATTCAGGTCGGGCCAGAATGACCCTTTCGGAAAGTTGCAGCGGGCCCTCGACAAATATGAGATTGAAGAAGACTCCTGCAGGCAGCTCCCAAGAGGAGTGTTTTGCGGCGGATGGATTGGATATTTCAGTTATGAGCTCGGCCGATATATCGAGCGGCTGCCCGAGACTACAACAGACGACCTCAAAATGCCTTTGATTCAGTTGTGCTTTTACAACCGGTTAATCTGCTACGACCACTTGGAAAACGCCTTTTGGCTAATCGCCCTGCAATTTCACGATGACACTGAGACACCGGATGAGAAATTAGCATCGCTCGAAAAGTTGATCAGCCAAGCCGGCAGGATTACCGTACCGCCGCCGTCGTCCTCTGCCGACCTCGACAATATCGACTTTGCGTCAATAAGATGCAACATGGACCGTGATTACTACCTGCGGGCAATCGAGCGAATAAAGCGGTACATCTACGACGGCGACGTTTACCAGATCAATTTCTCCCAGCGATTCGAATGTGATTATCACGCGGCACCGGTGCAGCTTTTCCACTGGCAGAACCACTACAACCCGAGCGGTTATGCGGCTTATATTGATGCGGGCGATTTTCATATCGTCAGCGCCTCGCCTGAAATGTTCATTACGGTTGAAGACGATGTTATCAGCACCAAGCCGATTAAGGGTACCCGCCGGCGACTTGATGAAACAGGCCCGAACGCCGCCGAGGCAAAACAAATCAACACGCAGAACTTCAATGACCTTGTGCGCAGTGAAAAAGAGCAGGCCGAGCTCAACATGATAATCGATCTCGAGCGCAACGACCTGGTTCGAATCTGCAAGTACGGCACAAGAAAGGTCATCCAGCCCCGCACGATTGAAACCTACCCCACCGTCTTTCACGCGGTCGCAACGGTGGCCGGTCGGCTACGCGACAATATTTCATTCTGCGATATCATCAAGGCAATGTTCCCCGGCGGCTCGATTACCGGCGCACCGAAAATCCGCTCGATGGAGATTATCGACGAAACCGAGCCCACCGCCAGAGGCGTCTATACCGGCAGCATAGGCTATATCGGCCTCGACGGCAGCATCTCATTGAACATCGCAATCCGAACAATTATCATCAAAGACCAAAAGGCCTTTGCCCAGACCGGCGGCGGAATCGTCGCCGACTCGGACCCAAACGCCGAATGGGACGAAACCATCACAAAGGCAAGAGCTCTACTGGCTGGAATAAACAGCGTACAGCGTTCAGCGGATAGCATAAAGAAAACGAGAACTAGACAGCACACAGAGACAAACGGCTATCTGGAGCAAACCTGTGACCAAAGCAGCTAACAATGTGCAGCACCGAACATCAAGAATTTCAAGGCGCGCACGCTGGTTGCTTGCACTTGTAATTGCGGCCTTGTTGGTGACCGGTATTGCCGGGGCGGCGATGGTTGGGCGTTCCCTCGTCTATCGTATAGAATGTGGTATGAATTTGCGCGGCCTCGGCTCCGCAATCATCGTCTATGCCTCCTACAACGGCGACAAATATCCGACCGCAGACAGGTGGTGTGACTTGCTGATACAGGCCGGAGCCATAACAGAAAACTCTTTTTCTTGCCCGGCCAACGGAGAAGGCAAGTGTGATTACGCGATGAACCCAGAGGCTGAATGCAACTCCCCGCCGGACGTGGTCTTGCTGTTCGAGACGAAGAGAGGCTGGAACCAGTTTGGTGGTGCTGCACTATTGACCTTTGAACGTCACAAGTTGTTTGGTTCTGGCGGTTGTAATCTTTTGTTCAATAACGGCGACGTGAAGTATGTCAAGAAAGCGGATTTGAGCAAGCTCAGGTGGAGACTCACGGACACCGGTTCAGCCCCGGACATTCACCATCTTGTATGGAAGGGAGATCTGGACAAGGTCAAATCCTTGCTCGCAGAAAAACCGGAAGAGGTCAACGAGAAAAACATATTCAACTGGACACCTCTGCACACAGCGGCCTTGGCCGGCCACACGGACATTGTGGCATTGCTCCTGGCCAATGGCGCACGGGGGGATGCAGACGACAGAGGCGAGACACCTATGCACGCCGCAGCAGCCAAAGGCCACAAAGATATTGTCGAACTCCTGCTTGCCGCGGGCATGAATCCAAACTGCAGGAACCTGGCACGTATTACGCCGCTGCACGAGGCGGTCATCGGCGGCCACAAGGAAGTCGTTGAACTCCTTATTGCCAACGGAGCAGAGGTTAACGCAAGAGACGATACAGGAAACACCCCTCTGTGGTATGTCGACGAACATGGGGAGAAGGAAATAGCAGATTTATTGCGCAGACACGGAGCAGTTAAGTAAGTCCAGCGAGAATTGCGTATATGGCGGAAAAAGTTTTTCTAAATGACAAGCTGGTTGACGCGGACAAGGCCTGCATATCGGCGGCCGACAGCGGGTTTTTGTACGGTGCGGGGCTGTTCGAGACGATGCGCAGCCATAAAGGCGTGGTCTTCTGCCTGAAGGACCATATCGACCGGCTGTTCTTCAGCGCAAGTGTCCTCTCCATAGAGCACAACTACGACCGCGAGTATATCACGGACGCCATCTATAAGCTGCTGGAGGCGAATAATCTGACCGATGCCCGGCTTCGGCTGACGCTCACGAGTGGGCCAATGGTCGAGCAGGAAGAGAAACGCAGGGCGACGCTGCTGATTACGGCGACAAAATTTGAGCCTTATCCGGCTGAGTATTATAAGAACGGCGTGCTGGTGGTGCTGTGTCCGTTCCGGCAGAACCCCGCCGAGCCCATTTACGGCCACAAAACGACGAACTATTTTTCGCGGATGATTGCCCTTAACCTGGCCCGCCAAAAGAGGGCCGCCGAGGCGCTGTGGTTCACCGTGGATAGTCGCCTCGCCGAGGGCTGCATCAGCAATGTCTTTCTGGTCAAGGATTCAGCCCTCTACACCCCGCCGATAAGGACCCCGGTCCTTGCGGGCGTTGCCAGAAAGACCGTTTGCGAGATTGCAGTGAAGAACTCCATCAAGCTTATCGAGAAGGACCTTTTCATTTCCGATGTGCTGGACGCCGACGAGGTTTTTCTGACGAACGTCATCATGCAGGTGATGCCCGTCACCAGCGTGGAACAGCACACGGTCGGCAGCGGCCAGGTCGGGCAAATGGCAAAAAAGCTGATAAAACACTTCGAAGAATGTATTAAGAATCAATGTGAGAAGAGAAAATGAAGGTAAAAGATATTGCTGACGTCATAGACAAAATCGTCCCCTTGAAACTGGCGCAGGACTGGGACAATGTCGGACTGCTCATCGGCAACCCGCAGCAGGACGTGAAAAACATCCTGCTGACCATCGATATAACTGCCGCCGTTCTTGCAGAGGCGAAGAAATCAAAGACCGACCTGATTATCAGTTACCATCCGGTGATATGGGACGCCCTGAAGAGAATCACCACCCAAGGACCAACTAATGTTGTCTATGACCTGATTCGCTCGGGCATTTCCGTTTTTTCGATTCACACCGCGCTCGATTCGGCCGTGGGCGGAGTGAACGACGGGCTGGCAGAAATGATCGGCATAAAAAACGGCGAGCCCATCGGCGACTATGTCGATAGCCCTATAGGCGATAATTACAAGCTCGTTGTCTTTATTCCGGTTGAGGCCGCGGAGAACGTCGCAAATGCAATCTTTGCCGCGGGCGCGGGCGCGGGCGGCATAGGCAATTACAGCCATTGCAGCTTCCAGGCCCAGGGACAAGGCAGCTTTCTGCCTATGGAAGGCGCAAGACCCGCAATCGGTAAAAAAGGAAGAATGGAAAAGGTCGCCGAGGTGCGATTCGAAACCATCGTGCCCGCGGCAAAACTGGCTGACTGCATTGCCGCAATGAAAAAGGCCCATCCATACGAGACGCCCGCCTTTGACTGCTACAAACTCTACAACGACCAGGAAAAGTTCGGCCTGGGCCGAATCGGAAAACTCGAAAAGCCGCTGCGCATACGGCAGGTCATCGAAAAGATAAAGAAACACACCGGCGCAACGGCCTTCGGCATCGTCGGAGACGAAAAACGGCTTGTAAAAACGGCTGCCGTCTGCGCTGGCTCGTGCGGCAAAATCATCAATCTCATCATCGCCGCCGGGGCCGACCTGTATGTCACCGGCGAGCTGAAACACCACCAGGCCCTGGCCGCACAGGAGGCAAACCTGACCTGCATCTGCCTGAGCCACACGGTTTCGGAACGATTCATACTGAAAAAATTCGCGAAACAATTGCAAAAGCAACTGAAAAACGTGACAATAAGGACAAGTAAGAACGACGCCGACCCGTTTAAATGGAAAGAACTATGACAGAAGAGCACGAGGAAACATTGGAAATCGACGACCAGACAACCAACGAGGAAACGGACCCGACCGGCGAGGACGAGAGTGGTGAGCCGAGCAATGAGCGGGGTGATGACCCGAATCCTGAGCAGCAAGCCGAAGAAGCGATGGAGATTGACGACGACGAGGCTGCGCAGCCCGACGAGCAGGTCGAGCCCGATGCCGAGCCGGGCTCCGAACAGGACGCCGAGCCGGAAATCGAGACAACGGCCGAGTCGGTGGTAGAGGCGGTCCTGTTTGCAAGCGATGAGGCTTTGACGGCCGCTCGCCTGGCTGACATCGTCGAGACCAGCCCAAAGCAAATCCGCCAGTACATCGAAAACCTCAACGAAAAATACCGCGCCAACAACAACGCCTTTCGCATAGAGCAGATTGCAGGCGGCTACCAGATGCTCACCCTCAGCCCCTACAATCACTGGCTTCAGAAACTGCTTCGCGTCCGCGACGACAGCAAGCTGAGCCCCGCGTCGCTGGAGACGCTGGCGATAATCGCCTATAAACAGCCGATCATCCGCGCCGATATAGAAGCCATCAGGGGCGTCGCCGTCGGCGACATAGTCCGAAACCTCATGTACAAAGGCTTGGTCAAGATTGTCGGCCGCGCCGAAGTCCTCGGAAGACCAATGCTCTACGGCACCACAAAAAAGTTCCTCGAAACCTTCGGCCTCAACTCCCTCAAAGACCTGCCTAAAATCGAAGAGCTAAAAAAACCACCCGGCTGACAAGCCGCCACGGGTATTGCGCATATCGTATTGCATCGAAAGTCAAAGCGAGCACATACAACCTTGCACAATGTGCGCCGAATCTACCGGTTCTTAACTTTCAAGTACGAGGCCAAACATGCCAGAAGAACGATAATGCAGCAACCCTTCAATAAAAGGAGCCAAGGCGGCCGCCACCATGCGCCGGTATGTATCTCAACCACATCGGAAATTCCAAATAGGAAGAAGGCAGCCGTGGCAACATACGCAATCCTCCGCCGCTTGTCCGGCAACCGTTCAGAGAAAATCAGAACACCGACAGCTACGCCTGCCCAAAAACAGGCCTCAATAAAATTGAAAATTGTGAGCACCGTTAGTTCCCAGGTTCAACACCAAGAAAACGCACCTAATATTGTTCCCGCACTGCGCAAGAACCGTTCCGCCCCGACTTCAGCAACACGGCTACGGCTTCGTCGCCCTCAACCGCATATGCGGGCCTTGGGTGCCCAGCCGTGAAGACGTGCATAGCCTCCGGCTTTTCAATTTTTATATCACTCTCGTCAATCGACCCGTCACCATTGGTGACATTATCAAGTGAGAGGTTGAGATGTTTCGCAAGGAACTTGTAGGCGCCGACACGCTTCGAATAGCCGTAGTCGTGTCCCTCATCGGGCAAGTGCAGGTTCTCAACAAGGCCCTCGGCGCCGTAAAGGCGATACACATTGCGGATATACGGAAACTCAACTTCCGGCGTGTTCCTAGTCCAGTCGTTGCCGTCGGAGATAATAAGCTGCGGACGAGGAGCGGCCAGGGCCGCTATCTCAGCATTATTTGTCTCGTGGCTATTGCTCTTGTGGATGGGCATCCCGCTCTCGCACGTGCACCCTCCGAAGAAGTGCGCCGAGACCATAACCACCGGCACCGAAACCGCCACCCGGTCGTCAACCGCGGTCAACAAGAACGTCTGCGTCCCCCCACCTGATGCGCCCGTCACGCCGATACGCCTGGCGTCCACCTCTTTAAGTGAAAGCAAAAAATCGACCGCCCGAATACTGTTTAGAAGCTGCAGGGCCAGCGCCTTGGGATGCTTGTGCTTGACCTGGTCGGATTCGCCCCAGCCGACCATATCGTATGAGAAAACCACTGCGCCCATACGGGCCAGCGTCGCGCACCGCTTCTGCATATCCTCCCGAAAGCGCCCGCCCCCGTTCGGGTCGCGAAAGTGACCATGGGGACACAGTATCCCGGCAAACGGCCCCACTTCACCCTGCGGCCGATACAGATTGCCCGTCACGAAGAAGCCGGGCAGACTCTCGAACGCCGCATTCTCAACCGTGTATCCTTTGTATCGCCGCTTACTGTGGATGATGGGATTAAGCGCGCACTTATCCGGCAAAGGCTGCAATTCGGCGCCCCGAAGGATTCCATCACGAATGCGTCGCGCACGCTGCTTCCACTGCTCCAGGTTGGAATAGCTTTCGGCAAACTTTGCGAGCTGCTGTTTCGCGGCCTCCTCGCTGTGATAATTGCCCCGACAAAGCTGTGGCTGGTTCGCATCGACATTTTGCGCAAGCATGCCGCCGCATGACCCGACCGAAAAGGCTGCAATCAGAGCCAACAGCCACCCGGCAGTATCGACCAACCGAACCTTCATGTGCAACCTCCCAAAAAGGTCTGCCCATCACGCGGACTGCGGCCGCGTGCCTCAGATAAGCGGCCGTTTAAGCAAATCCTTCACAGAGATAAACCCGACCTGCCGGCCCTCCTCGGTGATAATCAAATGGCGCACCCTCCTGTCGGCCATAGTGCGATAAACATTGTAAACACTTGTCTTGATGTCCACCGAGACCAGCGGCGCACTCATAACCTCTTTCACCTTCACCTTGGCCGGGTCCTGCCCTTCGGCTATGACCTTGCGGACAATATCGGCCTCGCTCACAATCCCCGTCGCCGCCGCCAACTCACCTACCAGGACACTGCCGAACGCATGCTGCCTCATAACCCGAACCGCATCGGCCACAGAGCTGTCCGGGGAAACCGCAATCGGGCCTTTGGTCATAAGCCTGCGCAGGGGTTCGGCGGCCTCGCGTCTCAGATAAACGAACCAGTATATGGCCGCGACGAGGACTCCTCCGCCGACAATATTGCCGATGGTGACGGGCAGCAGATTGTTTATGAGAAATCCCACCACCGTCAATCCGGATAAGTCTGGCGCCTTGCCCAGCGCGGACTCCGCCGCCGCCACAACCTGTGGACTGTGCTTGAGCACCAGCCCCGCCGGAATAAAGTACATGTTGGCAACGGAGTGCTCGAAGCCCAGAGCCACGAACGCGGTGATTGGGAAAATAATAGCCAGAATTTTATCTGTCACCGACCGCCCGCTGAAGCACAGCCACACTGCCAGACAAACAAGCACATTGCACAAAGTTCCCCTCGACAATGCCTGCAAAAAGGTCAGGTTCACCTTGCCGTTGGCTATCATCAGCGCCTTAACGCCGACCGCCGAGCCGCCCGCGGTCCATTGCCCGGTCATCCAAATCAGAAGCACCACGCCCAGCGAGCCGACAAGGTTGCCGGCGAAGACTATGCCCCAGTTGCGAAGAAGCTGCTCCAATGTCACCTTCCGGCTCACGTAAGCCATCACAATCAGGTTATTGCCGGTGAAGAGCTCGGCGCCCGCAACAATCACCAGGATCAGGCCGAGGCAGAAGACCAATCCCCCGATAAGTTTGGTTAAGCCCGCACTCATGGCAGAATCATGAATCACATAAGTGTATAGCACTGCGCCGAAAGCGATGAACGCCCCCGCCAGCACCGCCAGCGTAAAGGTCGACAGAAAATCCAGGTTGCCCTTGACTATTCCGGCCTTTTCCACACGCGCGGCCATTTGAGCCGGTGCGTAGGCATCAATCTCCAACTGGTCCATCTGTTGTCCTTTCAATTTCGCTTACAATCGTCTCTTCATATCCGGCATCACGAAAAACCTGGCGACCCTCGGACAGGCCCGTGCCGACAAACCCGTCATTGTAGCGCATTTTGGGCCAATCTCAACAGCAGAAGCTGTAAATTCTCATACAATCACCTTTTTTCTCCAACCAGCCGGCCATGGCCATAATCAAATTCCTCCGGTGCGGGAAAAAACCGCATTTTGAGGCCCAAAGCCTTTTCCATCGTAGTTTCGACGGCGCACCCCCCGGGTGCACTTCATATTTGTAGGTAGGAAGGCAGGCTATTGGGCTTCTATGGTCGTGCAGGCCTTACGAGGGGGCTGGATTCCTGCTTTCGCAGGAATGACAACGGGGGGAAACGAATCGGGAAGAAACGGGGGCAATGATACGGGCAAAGAATTCACCTACAAACGCGAAGTGCACCCCGCACCCCCGGCCCACCGGTTTTTTCTTTACAAAGGACTTTATTTCCGCTAATATCCTGTGGCTTATGGCTGGCAAGATAATAATTAACGCCGGGCGTTGCAAGGGCTGTGGCTTGTGTGTGTCGGTCTGCCCCAGAGGCTGCATCATCATCTCCGGCCACTCCAACAAGAACGGTTACTACCCGGCCCACGGGAAGAACAGCGACTGCACGGGCTGCGCCATGTGCGCCCTGATATGCCCCGATGCAGCGATTGAAGTGTACCGGGACAACAAGATAGTAGCCGTCGAGCCCGGCCGAGATAAGCAAACTAACTTAACCGAGGAACGGGTGTGAGCCCCGTTAGACCACAATGGTTCTACACCTACGCTCTCGTAAGCGAAAGAGACAGCAAGTTCTACACGGGTGTTACTCAGGACCCAAAAAGAAGACTCCGTGACCACAATGCTTGACTTGTTCAGTCCACAAGACATAGGATGCCTTTGAGGTTGGTATATTTCGAAGCCTGCCGGGATAAAAGCGACGCGTATCGCCGAGAAAGATATTTGAAAAGCGGGATGGGAAAAAGATATTTGAGAAACCGTTTGAAAGGGGGTCTGACGGGGTGAGCGAAAGGATTCTAATGTGCGGCAACGAGGCCCTGGCGGAAGCGGCCATACTTGCCGGGGTCGACGCCTATTTCGGCTATCCCATCACGCCGCAGAACGAAATCCCCGCCTACATGTCCCGCAGAATGCCCGAAGAAGGTCGCGTCTTTGTGCAGTGTGAAAGCGAGCTGGCGGCGATAAACATGGTGTTCGGCGCCTCCGCCACCGGCAAGCGCGCTATGACAAGCTCATCGAGCCCCGGAATCAGCCTGATGCAGGAGGGAATAAGCTATCTGGCGGGAGCCGAGTTGCCCGCGGTCATCGTCAACGTAATGCGAGGCGGACCCGGGCTGGGTAATATCGCACCATCGCAGGGTGACTATTTCCAGGCCACGCGAGGAGGCGGACACGGAGACTATCGAACCATCGTCCTCGGACCTTCGAGCGTACAGGAACTGGCCGACTGTATGCCGCTCGCCTTCGACCTGGCCGACCAGTACCGAATGCCCGTTGTCGTTCTCGCCGACGGCATGTTGGGTCAGATGATGGAGCCGGTAACGCTGGAAAAAAAGAGACCACGCCAACTGCCGCCCAAAGACTGGGCCCTGACCGGCGCCAAAGGCCGACCACAGAATATCGTCAGGTCCCTCTGGCTGAAAGAAGGCGCTGTCGAGCAGCACAACTACGACCTTCAGGCCACGTACGAGAAGGTGGAAAAGAACGAGGTCATTTGCGAACAATCTGACGTTGAGGACGCCGAAATCGTGGTGGTCGCTTACGGCATCGCTGCCAGAATCGTCCGAAGCGCCGTCAGCAGGGCAAGAGAAGAAGGTATCAGGGCCGGCTGGATAAGACCTCTCACATTATGGCCTTTCCCCGCCGACCAAATCAGAAAAGCCGCGGAGGATTTCAAGATATTCCTGACTGTTGAGCTCAGTCTGGGCCAAATGGTCGAAGACGTCAGGCTGGCCGTGGCCGGCGCCTCACCCGTACTATTCTACGGCAGGCCCGGAGGGGGCGTGCCCACCGTCGATGCCGTCCTCGAAAAAATCAGACAGCTTACAATACGTGAAGCGGTAAGAAGCTAAATGAAGACTGTATTCAAGCGAACGCCGACGTTAAAAGACCAGCCCACCCACTATTGTCCCGGCTGCGGGCACGGTATCGCTCATCGGCTGATAGCAGAAGTAATCGATGAGCTGGGCATACATGACCGCACCATCGGCATCGCGCCCGTCGGATGCGCGGTGCTGGCGTATGATTACTTCGACGTGGACATGGTGGAAGTCGCGCACGGCAGAGCGCCGGCGGTGGCGACCGGCATGAAAAGGACCAACCCGGAAATGATAATCTTCTCCTATCAGGGGGACGGCGACCTGGCGGCCATCGGAACCGCAGAGATTATCCACGCCGCCCACCGGGGCGAACAGATAACGGTCATCTTCATAAACAACGCCGTATTCGGAATGACGGGCGGGCAAATGGCCCCAACCACCCTTTTGGGCCAGGTGACCACCACCACACAAAAGGGACGAAAAGCCGTCGGAGAAGGTTACCCGCTGCAGGTGGCGGAATTGCTCGCCGTCCTGCCCGGCGCCATCTACATCGAACGATGCTCCCTGCACAACCCAGCCGAAATCCGAAAGACCAAAAAAGCCATCAGACACGCATTCGAGCTGCAGGTAAATCACGCCGAAGGACTCTCCATGGTCGAGATACTCTCACCCTGTCCGACAAACTGGAAAATGACACCCGTCAAGTCCATGGAGTGGATCGAAAAAGAACTGACCAGGACGTTCCCGCTGGGCTGCTTAAAGGACGTCAAATGACAACGAATCATTTGTACGAAGAGGTCATCATTGCTGGCTTTGGCGGCCAGGGGATAATCCTGGCCGGCAGGCTGCTGGCGCAAACCGCGATGAAGGGCGGCAAAGAGGTCACTTTCATACCCTCGTACGGGGCGGAGATGCGCGGCGGAACGGCCAACTGCATGGTGGTGATCGCCAACGAGCAGATTGCATGTCCCCTGATCGGAAATCCTGATTCGCTGATTGTCATGAACAAGGCCTCGCTGAACAAGTTTGCCCGGCGCGTCAAAGCCGGCGGACTGCTGGTGATCAATAGCTCCCTGATTGACGAGCGGCCCCAATTGCCGGATGCAACCGAGGTCCTGGCGGTACCGGCCAACGAAATGGCCGTCGAATTAGGCAATGTAAAAGCCGCCAACATGGTGGCGCTCGGAGCATATCTGCAAAGAAAACGAATTCTCAGCGCCGACGCGGCCGCCCAATGCCTTGCGGATGTACTTGCAGGTCATAGCCACAAAACAATACCGCTGAACACGCAGGCGCTGGCGCGCGGCGCGCAATTCGCAGCCGGCGCTTGATACGTATCGCGACAAATACGGGCGGCACTTCGAGCGAGGCGTCGAATGGAACCGGCAGAAACCGAAAGCATGAAAACGACCCTCCTTCGCCGGCTGCACAGCGGAGAGCGGCGATACCTTACCCTGCGCATGGCGCCGATGATAGACATGGTATTTCTGCTGCTGATTTTCTTCCTCGTGGCCGCAAAATGGAGACCCAAAGAAGATTTCCTCCCGTTACAACTGGCCGCTGCACAACCACAGGCCCCCACGCTCGTCAAACCCGAGCCTCTGGTAATATTCATAGACGCAACCGAAACCGGCTGCCGGGTCCAGATAGGCCCCTCTCAAGACGCCGTCAACATAACAAGCCAAACCATTGAAACCGACCTGGTCGCGCTTATCGAGACGATGCGGCAGACCCTGCTTACCCAAAAAAGAAACGGTAGCGACCCAGTGGAAATCGTGTGCGCTCCTGAAGTGAAATGGGAATATCTGGCGAGAATATACAACGCCTTCTACGGCGCAGGCCTGACCGACATCACATTCCGAATGACGGAGTAATCGGAATGGGTGTTTTGAGAATACGCGCTTGTCACATCATAGCCGCATGTATCGCGGTCCTCTTTTCATCCGCAATGGCGCAGCCGTCAGGAACAATCCCATCCGCAGAAGATATCAATGACCTCGCCGAAGCGCAACGGCTGACGACTCAGAATTTTATGCGGGAAAGCTTGGAGCTGCGCCTCAGGTATGAATTCGGCGGAAAGTTTTTTACGACGGATGAACAAGAGGCTTTGCACGGGCTCGCAAGAAGAGCCGGCGAAAAGCTTCACGAAATCGCGCAGAAACAACAGAACCTCGGCCGGAGAATCGAAGATTACGAAGGGGACGACTGGGAAGCAATATACGGTTCGACAGGCCTCTGGAGAAAATTTAAGACAGACCAATACGTGACATCCCTGAGCGAGTGTGAAGTGGGTTACTACATCGCCCTTTCAGCTCCGCGGCCGCAACAAAATGAAACACTGCACCGACTAATAGACCGAATAGACTCAGCCGCCCGAACATACGATAGTGCTTACGTCCGGTTCCTCAAAGCAAAGACCCTTGCCCTGCTTAGCCGCACAGAGCCCGCCCTGGGCCCGAAAGCGAAAGAGCAGTTCGATGCGCTTATGCAGCGCTCCGACCTGGACGACCTGACCGCAATCAGAATGGAAATAGAACGCATCAAACTCCTCGGCCCCGCCACATCCGACCAGTTGGACCAATTGGCCGACACCATAGCACATGGCAGTTGCTCCAACGATATGGAACTGGTTCTGTCCCTGACGTTTCTGCAGCGACGATATAAACCCGAAGCTCTCGAGAAGACCGTGGCGGAATATCCCACAATAGAAGATTTCCTTGGCGCCTGCATCTTGTCGGAGCTGGCCGATACAATGGCGAAAGAACCATCGAGCCCGCAGCAAATCAGCACATTAGAGGCGGAACTCGCCGCTCAGGCCGCATTGAAAAGAAATACCCAACAATATACAAGGCTCCTGAACCAACTCGCAAACGTGCACAAGCACCAAACATCGCTTGTGCTTTACGTCACTGCGGCGGCGGCGGTTGATTCGTCGCCGGCCAGAGCGGTTGAGCTTCTGGTGAAGGCTGGCCGGCTTCAATATGCAAACAAGAGCAAGAGGTTGAACATAGAGGCCGCCGAAATCGCCAGGCAAGCCGCACAACTGGCGTACAATTTCTTTGCCCAAGACCGGCAACACTGCCCACTCGCCCTGGATGCACTCGCCAGTTATGCCTCAATAGCCGGCGAGAACATCGACGAAGAACTGGAGTACCTTTACGCTGTAGTGCTCAATAGCTGCGGCCGGACGCAACAGAGCAAAGAACTCCTGACAAGGATATCCGAAAGGCCTGCGGGAAGATGGCGCAACAGAGCAAGGCTCGACCTCATAACAACCGCAGTTCGAGAACAACCACAACAGAAAAATGAGCAATCCGGCAAGATGCTCGAGCAGCTAAGTACGTTAATCGCCGACTGCAACACCCAAAATGAATCGGACAGCAACGTACGAAACGAAGCACTGAAAATATATTGTGAATTGCTCCTTGGGTCGCAAGATGATGCCTCTGCCCAAAAGGTTCTGAATTGTATCACCGCAGCAGATACCAGCCGTGACCCAAACCTCAACGTTCTCAAAGCAAAGGCCCTTATGCGCATGGGCAGACTGAATGAATCGGCCGAGTACCTGGTGAAAGTTTGCCGAGCCGACGACCGGCGGCATGTCTCAGAAGCAGGGGAACTGCTTTCGGAAATTATCGAACAAATCGACCTGCTGCAGGAGCAACAGAAGCATTCACAGCAGTTCATGAAGAATTGTACGACAATAGCAAGATACTGCGAAGAAGTGGCCCTATCCACTTACGGCCTTATGCCGCTCAGCCAGGCCCGCTTGTACCTGGCGGAAATATCCGTCTTTGCCGCAGATAAAGACCAGCAGCGCCTGTCGGAGTCCGGCAAATTGCTCGATGTACTGGCCAGCCATGGCCTCGCCGACAACGTGGATTTACTCCGCTGCCGGGCAAGACTGCTCACCAAACAGGGCAAATTTGGCAACGCCGCCGAACTATGGGCGAAAATTGCCGAAATTCGAAAGGACGAGCCGGCGCCGCCCCATCAGCGAAGCTGGAAATGGTGGCGGGCAAAATACTATGAGCTATACTGCCTCTCGAAACAGCCACAGACAAATAAACAAAGCCTCCTGCACACCGTTGAGGTTCTTGAAAATAGTTTTGCCGGCGCCCCGCCGCTCTGGGCCGAAAAACTCGAATCACTGAAGAAGAAGCTCCAAGTATGAAGACTTTATCGAGCCCAATGCACTAATCTCCCGACCCTGTAAGCGGAAAGGGGCTTCCGGCGCTTTCCTGCCCGTCATCGCCGAACCGGGAAAACAAAACAAGAAATCGAGCATTCGTTTCGCCTTCCATAATAAGAACACAGTTGGCCCGTATCCGTTTAGCTCCTGGGCAAACCAGGCGGTCAATAATTAACTTGCCTGGGCGGCTTTGCCGAAGTACAATATGTGTGATAATTTGATGGAAGATTCGGGAATATAGCCATGGCCAAAAGATCGAACAATAACAGGACCAGAGTGATTTGCAGTTTTTGCGGCCGGTCGTCAACTCAGACCGATACGTTCATTGAGGGGCCCAGCAGGGTGTTTATTTGTCCGGAATGCGTGGACCTCTGCCACGACATAGTGCAGCAAGGTCGCAAACGGATCAGTCGATCCACCATCAGCATGAAGGAAATGCCCAAACCGAAAGAAATAAAGGAGTACCTCGACCAGTACGTAATTGGTCAGGAGCACGCCAAAAAATACCTTTCCGTGTCCGTTCACAACCACTACAAGAGGCTGGTGCACACCGACAGTGACAATGCCGATGAGGTTGAAATAGATAAGAGCAATGTGTTGCTCATCGGGCCGACCGGCGCCGGCAAAACGCTGCTGGCCCGCACGCTGGCCAGAAAACTCGATGTGCCGTTCGCAATATGCGATGCCACCACGGTCACCGAGGCCGGCTATGTCGGCGAGGACGTCGAGAACTTCCTCCTGCGACTGCTGCAAAACGCCGACTATGACATAGAGGCGGCGCAGCGCGGAATCGTCTACGTCGATGAAATCGACAAGATCGGCAAAACCTACCAGAATGTCTCGATTACCCGCGACGTGTCCGGGGAGGGCGTCCAGCAGGCACTGCTGAAAATGCTCGAAGGAACCACCGCCAACGTCCCGCCGCAGGGTGGAAGGAAGCATCCGGAACAGTCGTATATCCCTCTGGATACCACGCAGATACTTTTCATTTGCGGCGGAACCTTCGTGGGTCTGGAGAATATTGTCAAGAAACGCATCGGAAGGAAGATGATCGGCTTTGGTTCCGAGCTGGCCGGACGAGCGGATGGCAAGACCGAGTACAGCGATATTATCAGGCAGGTCATCCCTGAAGATATCATCGAGTATGGCATGATTCCCGAATTCGTCGGCAGGTTGCCCGTCATTGCAGCACTGTCGGCGCTCGACGAGAACGCGCTGGTGGACATATTAACCAAGCCTAAGAACGCCCTTGTAAAGCAGTACAAAAGGTTCTTCGAAATGGAGAATGCGGAGCTCGAATTCACCGATGACGCCCTGGAAGCAGTGGCGCAGAAAGCGCTCAAGCGCGACACCGGCGCCAGAGCCCTGCGAGCTATTGTCGAAGAGCTGATGGTCGACCTGATGTACCAGTTGCCCGACGAGCCGAGCGGCACAAAGTTTGTGATTACCCGTGACATCGTGCAGGGAAGTGCCGAGTTGATTACCGCCAAACAAAGGGCAAAAAAAGAATCCGCATGAGGTCCGCCTGCCTCGAGACTTCTCCGACGGGAAGGTCACCGCGAGTCGGGGCTTCTATCCTTCAGCGCCGCTAATTCGATGTCCGTTGCGCAGCTTGCGGCAATCCCTGCCAGGGCGTACTGAGCATCCGCAAAACAAACATCCTTATCCACACGTAACACTACCGTTCTGCCGTGGGCAGGCGAACCTCTCAAACGCGCGTCGATCAATTCGGCCAGTCTCACAACCAGGCCGTCTCCATTCTCCGATAACGCGATTCTCTCCGGGCCCACCGCAAAACTCACCTCCCCGGCGTTTTCCGTCCTCATCACGGTGACGGTCGTGAGAGGCACGCCGGGCTCGCGGCTGCTTTGCGCAAAGCTGCACCGGTCCGGAACGGACACCGGAAAATTCTCTGCTTCGATGAACCGACACACCACGAGGAAAAATATGATAAGCAGAAACACAATATCTATTATCGGCGTTACGTTAAGCCCGCCGCTCTCGGACTCGCCGCAAAACTGAAATCCATACTTCCTCTGCCCGATGGCTCTCAGGGCCACAGTTCTGTTCCCCTAACCTTTTGCTTTGTCAAGACCAGCCGGTCGATTTGTCAAACGTCCTGCCGGCGTGCTTGCGATTTCGCGAATCTCAGATTTGACCACAGATGATTTCTCGCCGGACGGCCGGGCCTCTTTGGCCCTGTTCAGGCTCGAGACTATCTCCGGGAGGATGCTCTCCGCCTCGGTTGTTGCCGCACTTACAAGTGTGTCAATTCGATTCCTAAAAAAACCGTGGATGGCCAGGGCCGGTATCGCAATGAGCAGACCCCAGAATGTCGTTACCAAAGCAACTGAAATTCCGGCCGCCAGTTGTGCCGGCTGCGGCTGACCGCCCGCCGTTACGATGGCGTTAAACAATTTTATCATTCCGAAAACCGTTCCAAAGAGTCCCACCATCGGCGAAACATTGCCGATCAGATTGACCCATTCAATCTTCCGCAAAAGCCTCAGGGCCTGCTCTTCCAAGGACTCGAAAAGCAGGCTCCGCATCCGAAACCAATCACCCCTTCCCTGTGTAACGGCCCTGACAACGGCCGTGCTGACAAAATCATCACTATCGCCGATGCTGGTATCCAAAGCCTCGGGGCCGGTCCGTCGAACGGCCTCGACAATTCTTTTGCGTATATCACCGGGCAAAAGCCTTTTGCGCCGAATGCAGAAGCTGTAATCGGCCGCCAGATAAACCATAAGCAGCGACATCGGCAGAAGCACGAACCATACAATCGGACCGCCCGCAACCACAAACTGCTCGAGAAAAGTCGGCGTCCGTCCCGCCTCCGTGGGGCTCGCCAAGAAGCTCCCCCTCACTGCCAATGCCATTAGCACCAACAACCCGGTCAGGGCGACCAGAAGAACCAATGTCTTGAACGAAAAACTCCTGAACATCGTCTGTCCTCCTCTCAAGTATCCAAAAACCGCAGGATTAGAGGAATGACGGCCTTCTCAGGCATCACCTTCCACAATAACAAACTCACCGCCACTTTGCCTCGCTATCGCTTCCAGCATCCTCCGGTCACTGCTTTGAGGCCAAAACCCTATAGTGTTGACCCTTGTTCGCGGCGCAAACCGCCTCTGCAAATCAGATGCTTTCTGCAAAAAGCTCTGCTCGTTTTCCGATGTCAGCTCGAAGCCGTCGGTGAGAAAATAGACAATGGAAGATACTTCTCCCTGCCCGTCCTTAATTTGCATAGCCCTTTCCAGCGCCGGCAAAGCATTGGTTTGCCCGGCAGGCTGGATTGAGTCAATGAACCCTTGCGCTGCGGACTTCGCCTTGTGCGTAGCGCGGACGAGCCGGCCATCACCGAATTCAAACAGGTCCTCGCCTCCGAAAAAGATGATGTAAAAGTACTGGTCCGGCTGCAAGTTGCCGATCGACTCCTTCAACTCTTCACAAACCCTGCCGAACACACCCCGCATACTCCCTGAGCAGTCTACAAGATAGCACACTTTACGCTCCTCGGCAGAACTGCCGAAAAACCAGATCCTGCCAGACAAATCCCCGGGCTGTGGCGACCACAAAGAACTCTGTGAGACCGAACACTTCCCCGGACTTCCCGGATTCCTCGGACCTGGCTTGACCGCATCAAAAGTCCCCCCCACCTGTAATAATCTTTCGGCGCCTTCTGCGAGACTCTTTACCGGAGAACGTTTGACTTTCGGCCTGGGGATTACCCACCAGGTCTGGGGCAGGTTTCTTGGCTGGTTCACTTTGGCCGCGGGAATAGGCAGTTGCCTCACCTCCGCAACAGAGCCCGAGAATCTAACCGCGCCGAAGACCATCAACGCTGTCAGATGCACCCCAATCGAAATCACCCACGCCCAGCAATTGGACCGCACTGCCCCACCGCTTTGTACGGCAGACCTAAGTCTTGGCCGCTGGTTTTGTGGGCTCGTACCGGAACAGCAGGAATGCTTGGCAGTCGCCCTTTGCGCACGTGCGGCCCCTGCGAACATCCCGCCGCGGCTCAGCCAAACCATCCTTTGGACCAGTGACCCTGCCAGAAAACACTCCGTTATATTCTTGGCGGCCCTTATTCCAGCACTTCCACCTGTGAGTAAGTCGGCGTCAACAGGCTATATACCAATACCGCGTCGCCGTTGTGCAGGCGGATACATCCCCGCGAACCTCCTCCGGCCATCAGATCAGAATCCTTCGTGCCGTGAAAGGCGAGGCCGGTCCTGCCATTGGCATCCCCTTCAAGACCCTTCAGTCCTATCCATCTTGAGCCTAACGGATAATCAGGATCATCCGGGCGATACTGTTTGCCGGTATCCGGGTCGGTCCAAGAAGGCCTTATCAGCTTACCCGCCGGATCAACGCAATAAAGACCTGTTGGTGTTTCCCTGCCGGGTTTGCCAAGACCAACGGTAAAGCTTCGCACAAACGTATTCTGAAGATACAAATCCATCGTGAAAGTCGAACGATGCACCTTTGCGTTGAAGGGGCCGTTGATTACCTTTATCGTTTGACCTGCCTGAAGCGCTTCAGGACGCGCAATATTGTTGATCTCCTGCAGTATCTCGTGAGGAACCTTGAGCTGTTTGCCGATCGTTTGAAGATAATCGCCCGGCTCGACCTTGTAGGCGCCGCAAAGCCTGTCCTCCGGAAACACGCTTCGGCTGAAGAGCCATTTATCCGCAAGCCACGAAAGCTGCTTCTTGATAAAATCCCGCTGCTCCTGGCTCATGGACATGCGCAACAAGGCGTCATTGAACACGGTACGCGCTTCAATAATTTTGCTGGGATTTTCGTTGATGAGCGCTAAAGCCCCGTTGATGATATTCGTCACCTCAGGGTTGGCACGCACTATGGGCTCAGTTGCCGCGTTGGCAGGGTCAGATTCAGGTTTCGGCTGCGGCGCGGGTTGCGGCTGCGGCACAGGTTCCGGCGCCGGTTGGGCAGGCCCGGCGGGAACGGGCTCCGGAGCGGGCACAGTTTCCTTCGCCGCCGGAACATCCGTCTTTGGCGCCGGGTCTTCTGGTCTGCTCCTGCCGAACGGATGATTACCGTACTTGAAGGCAATCACCACGCCCACAACCAGCAATCCTGAAATGATATATATCCAGTTGCGGGTCCGATTTTTTCGCTTGCCGTATGCGTTTGGCGTATAAAGGGCCATATTACTCTCCTTTTCTTTAACCATCCATATCGGAATCAAAATATACCACTTCCTCATCTGTGACGAGGAAATCTACCGGGACATCCGTCGGTGTCACGGGGATAGAATCAATCCTCTGCTCGGCGAAGGCCAGACCGCATCTTGCCGCCTTGAGCTTCTCATTTGTAAAGAACCTGTCGTAATATGAGCCGCCCCGCCCCAGCCGATTGCCCCGCCCGTCGAATCCCAATGCCGGCGCAACCACCAAATCAATCTCTTCTAAAGGCATTGGCGCACCCGTCACGGGATTCCTCAGACCGGAAGCCTCCACCGAGAAACCGGTCTCCAGAGAATTAATCCGAACCGGTATCATGTGTCTTTGCTGCCAGGAAATCTTCGGCACCGCGACCACCTTGCCGCTCTGCCAGGCATGAAGTATGGCCTCGGATGTGTCCACCTCGTGGGGAAGCGACAAATACAGCATCACCGCCGATGCTCTCTGAAACTCAGGCGTCGAGGTCAGATTCCGGCACGCTTTCTTGCTTTTCTCGCTCCGCTGCTCTTCGGGAATGTCGAGCAGACATTTCTGCAACATGAGGCGCAGCTCTGTCTTGTTCATCTAACTACCCTTACTCCTGCCATCAAAGGGCTGGCGATCTTGTATCAATGTTTGCAGTTCTTGCAGGTAACGCCCAATATTCTTCTCGTGACCGATTTCCTTGGGTTCGTAGTACTTCTTCTTTTTGGCCCCCGGCAAGTATTCTTGTACCACAAAACCACCCTTATAGTTGTGCGGGTACTTGTAACCGGCGCCATAACCGGCCTTCTTGGCCGCCGGGTAATGGCTGTCCTTCAGATGCTTCGGCACCGCTATTGTCGGTTCGTGCTCTACATCAGCCGCTGCCTTCCATATCGCCGAAGCAGCCGCATTGGATTTCGGTGCACAAGCCACATACAAAGCCGCCTGTGCCAACGCCAGTTGTGCTTCAGGCAGTCCTAACAAACTCCGATATCTGGACGGCCGCGGCTGCCAGAACCGTTGCCATCGGGTCGGCATTGCCGACGTCTTCTGCCGCACAAACCGCGACCCGTCGGGCAATAAAACGTAAATCTTCCCCGCCCGCTATCATCCGGGCAAGCCAGTAAACTGTGGCATCAGGATCAGACCCACGCATGCTCTTCTGCAAAGCACTTGCCAGGTCGTAGTGCGTATCGCCCGTGCCGTCATATTCAATTGCCTTCTGTTGTATCGACTCTTTTGCGACCTCAAAATTAAATTTTATCACTTTATCGGGCTCACGTGCCGCCTGTGACAACACCCCCACCTCCAGAGCTGTCAAGGCCCGTCGGGCGTCTCCATCGGACATTACCGCGAGGAACTTCAGGGCCTTTTGCTCGGCCTGAATTTCGAATCTTCCCAAACCTTTCTGAGTATCAGTAATCGCCTTCTTCAACAATTGCACAATGTCGTCCTCGCTGAGCGGCTCGAAGTGAAACACCGTACTGCGGGAAATCAGCGGGGAATTGACCGCAAAAAAGGGATTTTCCATCGTGGCGCCTATAAGAATCAGCACCCCCGACTCGACATCATCCAGCAGGACATCCTGCTGAGCACGACTGAAGCGGTGAATTTCATCGATGAAAAGCACCGTTCTTGTGCCCTCGGCGGCGAGTCTGTTGCCGGCATTGGTAATTATCTCGCGAATATCCTTGACGGTGGCGGCCGGTGCGCTCATATAGTGAAAATCGGCCTTCGTATAGTTGGCAATCACCGCCGCGAGCGATGTCTTGCCCGAACCGGGTGGTCCGTAAAAAACCAGGCTGCTAAGCCTGTCGGCCTCAAGCATCCTGCGCAGCAGCTTACCAGCACCAAGAAAATGCCTTTGTCCGAGAAATTCCTCGAGTTTCGTCGGCCTCATCCGAACCGCCAGAGGGGCCGCCGAGGCAATATTGGCGCTCTCTGGCCCCGCAAATAATGTTTTGGCGCTGGTTTTCGCGTTCATGGAAGGTATTATATGCAGCATACGCAAAACTGTCGAAAAGTATTTTGAACCCTGATTACCGAAATTATGGGACCAAGCCAATCTCCATGACAAAATGCGCCCCCCCGCTCAGGCCAAAAATATTCAATGAATCTTATTGACATATCCGCCTATAAATCTTACAAGTTGGATTCTCGCATTTACAGAGTTGAAGGTTAGAATAATTAAGTTGGAGAAGAATCATGGAAATAAAAGTTCAATTGAAAGAAAGTGACATCCCGCGACAGTGGTACAATCTGGCCCCGGATTTACCCACGCCGCTGCTGCCGCCGCTCGGCCCGGATGGCAAACCCATAGGCCCGGAGATGCTCGCGCCGGTGTTCCCTATGAATCTCATAGAGCAGGAAGTCAGCCCGGAACGCTGGATAGACATCCCGGAAGAGATATTGGGAATCCTGTACCGCTGGCGACCAACACCACTCAAGAGAGCGGTTTATCTTGAAAAGCATTTGAAGACGCCTGCCAAGATCTACTACAAAGACGAAAGCTGCAGCCCGCCCGGAAGCCACAAGCCCAACACTTCGGTGGCTCAGGCCTGGTACAACAAGCAGTTCGGCATCAAGAAACTGACCACCGAGACGGGAGCCGGCCAATGGGGCAGCGCCCTGGCTTTTGCCTGCAAGTTGATCGGCCTCGAATGCAAGGTCTTTATGGTCAGAATCAGTTTCGATCAGAAGCCCTTCCGAAAAATAATGATGCAGGTTTGGGGAGCCGACTGCATCCCAAGCCCCAGCAATGAAACCAATGCGGGTAGAAAAGTCCTCCAGGAAATGCCCGATACGCCCGGCAGCCTCGGAATTGCCATTAGCGAAGCTATCGAGGCGGCCGTAACCGACCCATCGGGCAAGACACGCTACTCATTGGGCAGCGTGTTGAATCACGTGCTGCTGCACCAGACCATAATTGGTCTCGAGGCAAAGAAGCAACTAAAACTCGCCGGCGAGAAATTACCCGACGTCGTAATCGGCTGCGCCGGAGGAGGCAGCAACTTCGCAGGATTGGCATTTCCCTTTGTGGCCGAAAAGATTAACGGCGCAAACATCAAAATCGTGCCCGTCGAGCCCGAAGCCTGTCCCACGATGACACGCGCACCTTTCGCTTACGATTTCGGTGACACCGCCTGCACAACACCCCTGCTGGCTATGTACACCCTCGGTCATGCTTTTATTCCGCCGCCCATTCATGCCGGCGGCCTGCGCTATCACGGCATGGCGCCTCTGGTTTGTCAGGCTATTGTGGAAGGTCTTCTCGAACCAAAATCCTACCACCAGTTGAAGTGTTATGAATCCGCTATGCTCTGGGCCCAGACCGAAGGTGCAATATGTGCGCCGGAGACAAGTCACGCCGTTGCCGCCGCCATCGATGAAGCCATACAGGCCCGCGAAGAAGGCAAAGAGAAGGTGATACTGTTGAACTATAGCGGACACGGTCTCATGGACCTTACCGGCTACGACGCCTATCTCTCCGGCAAACTCACCGATTACGAGCTGCCCGATGAGGACCTGAAGAAGTATACCGAGCCGTTAAAAAGTCTGCCAAAGGCCGAAATGAGAAAAACCGGCAAGTGGTAAGCGGCATAGACTAACCGGCTATTGACCTGCTGGAAACACCGAAAAAGGTTGACACGGTGATTGTGATGAGGTAGACAGATAAACGCCGTTAGGATAGGAAGGGGACAGAATGAAAATACGAGACAGACCATGATGCTCCAACTTTCGCGTGTTTTGTTTGAAGCCTGTAAGCTCGACTTTTGCCATTTGATGTAGTCACGCTGCCAGGCTGAGATAATCCAGCAGCATATTCCTTAATTTGGATGGTAGTTTATTAAAACCGTTATGATCAGAAGCCTTTGCAAAAATGCTTTCTTGCCAAAACAGTCGTCGTACTGTGGCGATGACATCAGAGAAGGTGGGCTCGGCCTTGATATACCATTCTGTACTGCGAACCTCAATACGATGGAATCGTGTATGACGCAAAAAGATAAGGCAAATTATGCTGAACAATCCGAGCAGGCACGGGGCGGTGCGCAAGACCGACTTGGCCACATACTGACGCGGAGTTTCAAAACCCAAATGAGCCCGCACTTCCTGAAAGGTCGTTTCGATAGGCCAGCGAGCCGTGAACCAACCGGCGATTTGCCGGAGGCTGAGGCTGGTGTCGGTGGTATAAAAGTATTCGTCCCGGTGCGTGCCCTGAACATCGTGGACAAAGACCCAGCGAACCGGAACCAATCCCTTGCCTGCCTTGTACCACCAACCGATATCTCCTGTAAGTTTCACTTTTCGCTCCGAGCCGCCGTACCAACTGACTGTAGCGGGGACCAATTTCCTGCTGGCCACCAGTTGTTCAGGCTTTGGCAATTTGCGGCCCTTGGTGCGGGGCCGGCCGGTGCGTTTCTTCCCTGGCGCAGGAGGGGGCGGGGCATAAAGATTGGCGTCACCATGGTAGCGGCTGACCAGTGTGGCATGACGTCGATGACGATAACAGAACATGGCCAGTTCATGCGAGGCATAGCCGCCGTCGCCCAAAAACGCGAATTTTCGCTGCGGAAACCAATGGATCATCACTGCCATCAGTTGGCGGGCCAGGTAAGGGGCCGTCTTGTGTCTGCGGTTTTCAGCAAGACTGAGCTCCTCCGGGCGATACAGCGCACACAGTACCGGCAACGCCCATCGTCGAGAAGTAAACGGGAATTTTACCGAAATGGCCAGCACTATCCAGCGATGGCCCCACCGATAGACTATGTGTTTGTGAGCCGAGCGGACCGCATCGTGATGGCAGCCCTTGCCATAGACATGCTTGCCTCGGTGCTGAGCCGTTGTGTCATCGATGGGGACCAAAACCGGCTCTTGAGCAGGAATAAAATGAAGAATCGCACCAGCCAAAGCCTTACCCAACGGCCACAAAGACCAACAGGCTCGGGAAAAGACACGATGATAGGTACTGCAATGGCCGTCGACCGCCGAACGCATCGTCCACAATACGGCGGTAACGGTTCTTCGGCCCATAGTGAGGATGGCTCCGATGGCCAGCGGAAGGATTCGCTGGAAGGTCGGTTTTGTAAATGCGGGAGAAAACTGAACAAAAAGTTCTTTTGCTGCCGATGGAATAGTAAGCATAATGGACTCCTTTCCGAACTTATTGTCATTAACAATAATAAGCATCGGCAGGAGTCCGTTTGCCGGTATAATGAATCTGCTATCCATCGTTCAATAGCCTAAAAATTGGCAAAAGTCGAGGTAAGAGTCGGCGGTTTTTTTGCTGACCCGACCCGCTTCCGCCAATGTAGCGACTGGTGTTAGACAATATGGAAATTCTTTTTGCAGCAGGGCCCGATAAAACTTCGTCTCTCTGGAGAGTGTGGTGGGGCGGGTTTCGATTTTTCGATGAAACCGGAATAGGCAGAAGGTCAAAAAAACTGAAAAAATTTATTTGACTTCTTGAAGCATACCGATAAACTCTGAAGTTGATTGTCAGGACTATAGTGGCTGTATCAAATATAGGATTTAAGTATCGAAGGAACAAGGTAGGTTTTTTTAAGGAGACAGACATGGAGAAGAAAGCAGTTTTGGTGAGTATTGTACTATTGTTGGGTGTTGTCGCTTTTGCCCAGGCCCAGGAAGGTGAGCTGCACGGGTCGGTCGATGTGACGTATCAGAGCAAGTACATCTGGCGAGGCTTTGCTGTGTTTGGTTCCAAGGGCGCCATCCAGCCGAGCGTCGATCTGGATTTGTACGGCACCGGCTTCGGAATCAACGTCATGGGCCACATCCCCACTTCGAGCGGGTACGTGAATGCCGAGCGCTACGACTATACCCTGTACTACGGCAACAAGATACTTGAAGATGAAATGTTTGCAACCAACTACAGACTCGGCTGGGTGTACTACAACTATCCGGATAACAGCTCAAGCGTTGCTGATCTCCAGGAATTACACGCGATTCTTTCCTGGCCGAAAGTTTTAGGCGTGGAAGGTCTGGTTCCAAGTTACGTCCTTGTCAAGCTCTGGCCCTCTGAGAGCGGCTCTTTAGTTAACAAGGTTGACCTCACGACGGGAATCCCAACCCGGGGGAATGCTTCCGGCTGGGCACACATCTTCATGCTTGACTATGCCCTGACGATCCCAGGTTTATTGCCTGAAACACCAGAGCAGGTCCTGAATCTCCACAGCGAACTGGTGTTCAACGACGGAGTAGGCCCGGCTGGCCAGAACGCGGATCACGACTGGTCGAATGCGGTCTTTGGCGCATCAACGGATTTTGACCTCGGCAACAACCTCTTCTTCACCCCGGGACTTTACTATCAAATATCAATGGATGACTCTGTCAACCCGGATGACGAGTTATGGGCCACACTGGGCATGAAGTACAAATTCTAAAGCGACAAAGTATTTTCTTTTGAAGACACCAAAAAGGCCGGTTTCTTGGAAACCGGCCTTTGTATTTGTGCCTTATACGTGAGCACACCCACCATGAACCCCAAAGCAGGGCTTGCAGTGCACCTCTTTGTTTTTGCTCCTCGACCCTTATGTAATCCGACGACAATCAGGTACTTGCCGGCCTCCGCAAGCGCACTTATCAAACAGGCGCCCTATTATCTCCCTCGTCGGCCAACAAATCCGGCCGTCTCTATCAGGGCCTTCTTTGCGTCGCTTTCCCGGAGCTCCGCCAACGCCGCTATTGCCTCGGCGACGAATTCACTCGCGCGACTCTGTGCATATTCCAGACTTCCGGAGGCCTTCAGCATCTCCACCAACTCATTCCTGCCGGTCAGTTCGCTCACCGACCTTCCGTTAGTCACGGTGTTTTCCTGTGTGCCAATCTCGCGGAGCAGGTGAATGACAGCAAGGGTCGGTTTGTTCATATATGCATCGCGGCCGAGCGTTTTACCCATTTTTTCCTCGTCGCCCATTATATCCAGAAGATCGTCGGTGATTTGAAATGCAATTCCAAAATTCAGTCCGAAGTCAGCCAGACGCCGCCCTTCTCTTTCGCCGCCTCCGGCCAAAAGACAGCCGAGACGACAACAGCAACTGAAAAGGGCGGCGCTCTTTTCCCTTATCGTCTCGATATATTCGAATTCGCTCAATTGCCAGTTCTGCCGTTGAAACACCTGCCTCAATTCGCCCTGGCAAACCCGAACCGCCGTCGCTCCGAGCATCCTGATAACATCCGGTTCAATATCCGCACACATCCTGAGCGCTTTGCTCAGCAGCAGATCCCCCAACAGAACTGCAGATTCATTGCCCCACAAACTGTTCACCGTTGGTTTTCCCCGGCGTTTCTCTCCTTCGTCTATAACATCATCATGCAGCAACGTGGCACTGTGGATTAGTTCAGCAATTGCTCCGACACGGACGTGTTTTTCGGTAATTCTGCCGCAGACGCCGCCTGCAAGCAGGACAAGCCCCGGACGAAGCATCTTGCCTCTGCCGCTGCCAAAGGCCGCCAGCAATTGCGCAACGCCCGCCGTGTCGGCGCCGTCGGTCAACTGCTCGGCGACGAGACTTTCCACCTTCGCTAAATCAGCACTGATAAGTGCAAAAGGTGGGACCTCATGCCGCGAAATGGCGTCGGATATGTCGCTTGCCGGTGTCTGCATGGTATACGATAGCCGACTTCTTGTCTGCACTCGCCCGACGTCCTCGCTGCAAACCCGTTGTCGGAAAAACACAGACTCAACCGTCCGCTATTTCTCCTTTCCGTGGGCGTAGTCAAAGAATTTCTTTCTTAGAAGGCGCGTAATGGGCCCCGGGTTACCGTCGCCGACCACCCTGCCGTCAATCTCCACAACCCCAATGACCTCTGCCGCTGTGCCGGTAAGAAAAAACTCGTCACAAATATACAAGTCAAAACGCGTAAGGTTCTTCTCCACCACCTCAATCCCTTCTTTCTTGGCCAGCCTGATAACCACCCCGCGCGTTATCCCTTCAAGGGCGCCGGTCTCGGCCGGCGGCGTCAAAACGATCCCGTCCCGAACAATGAAGACATTGTCACCGGTCGCCTCCGCAACGTACCCCTCATGGTTGTACATAACCGCCTCGGGCACGTTATTGTCCAGCGCTTCAATCTTGGCAAGTATATTGTTGAGATAGTTCAGGCTCTTGGCCTGCGGTGGAATTGCCAGAGGATGATTGCGCACAGTCGTCGCGCTGATTATCTTCATCCCCGTTTCGTAAAGCTCTTCCGGATAAAGCTGGATATTATCCGCTATTATGAACAATCGGCTCCCCTCACACACAAAAGGATTCAGCCCCAAAGTGCCCACCCCGCGCGTCACCACCAGCCGAATATATCCGTCAATGACGCCGTTGGCCCGCGTCGTTTCCTCGACCGCACTGGTTAGTGCGCTCTTGCTCATCGGAATATCAAGCCTGATGCCCTTGGCCGATTGATAAAGACGCCTGATGTGCGCTTCCAGCTCGAACACCCTGCCGTTATAGACACGAATGCCCTCAAAGACGCCGTCGCCGTAAAGCAGACCATGGTCAAAAACCGAGATCTTTGCATCCGCCTCGTCGACAAGCCTGTCGTCAAGCCAAATCTTCAGTCCCATAAATTCTCCAGTGAACAACTTGCGGCGCGCCGCGTCACTATATCTGCGCCCTTGTGTTCTTGTCTTCTATCATGCCGTCAGCGAGGGTAATGATACGCCCCGCCCTTCGCGCGATTCTCTCATCGTGGGTCACCATCACAATCGTCTGGCCCGCCCTATTCAGTTTTTCGAAGATGTTAAGGATAGCGTTTCCTGTCGCAGAGTCAAGATTTCCTGTCGGCTCATCCACCAGCAGCAGCCTCGGCTCATTCATAAGCGCCCTGCCGATAGCCACTCGCTGACGCTCCCCGCCCGACAACTGATACGGCTTGTGCCCGGCCCTTTCGGCCAGCCCAAGCTGCGAAAGCAGCTCCCGCCCACGCCTCTTCACGCGGCCGCGATTCGCAAGCCACCATAACACACCACGCGACGTCATCGCCGGCACAAAAACGTTTTCCAGCACATCTAATTCGTCCAGCAAGTGATAAAATTGAAATACGAATCCCACCATCTTGTTACGAAACGCGTTCAACTCGCCGCCGCTGAACCGACTCAAATCCCGCCCCTCCACCCTGACAGTCCCCTTATCAGGCCGGTCCAGCGCCCCAAGGATGTGCAGCAGCGTGCTCTTGCCGCTGCCCGAAGCACCGATAATCGTCAGGAATTCCCCCTTCCGAACCGCCAAGTCCACCCCCTTGAGCACGCTGACCTCTGTCGCACCCATCCGGTAAGACTTGTGCACCCGTTCAGCCGTTAATATCAAATCGTTCTGACTCACAATTGACCAACCCGCAATGTCTCGACAGGATCCAGCCTCGCCGCCTGCCAGCTTGGAATAAGCGCGCCCAGCACGCACGCAAAAATAGCCGAAATCGTAATTATCAGCAGCACATTATAATCTGCCTTGTTGGGAATATCCCCTATGGCATATATCGTCCTGTCCCATAATTGAAACCGAAAATGCTCGAAAAGCCAACCTTCAATCTCATTAATCTTCAGAAGGAAAAGCTGCCCGAAAATCAACCCCACCAGGGAACCCAGAACACCCACCAAGAAAGCAAATCCCAGGAAAAGCCTGACCACCCCCCCCGCCGAGGCCCCCACGCTCTTCAATATCCCGATGTCCTTGCTCTTGTGACTGACTATCATATAGAAAACCACAAACACAATAAAGACCGTCGTCACCCCCAGAAGCGCAAACAAGGCTATCAGCATCGTCTGTTCCTTTTCCATCGCGGCGATAAACTCACGCCGGTAACCCATCCAGCTCTGCACCTTCACCTGATCCAGCAGGTTCGCCAACCTGTCACCACTTCTCGCCCGCACAAATTCCTTCCACAGCACGGCAACTTTTTCATATCCTTCGTTAACGCCGACATCCGGCCTGAACTTTATGTAGATGGCCGAAACCCGCTTCTCCCCCCCACCCATGCCGCACAGCAACTGGGCCCATTCGAAAGGCACGTAAACCATCGAGCCGTCCACACGCGCCAGCCCACTTTGTGAAATGTCGCTGCAGCGAAAGACCTTCGTATTAACAAAATCCATACCAGCCTTTTCCAGTGCCCCTCTCGCCGTCAGGGGAAAGCAACTGACGGTGATCGATTCCTCGCCGGGGCCGGCGCCGTAAGAATACCGCCCCTTTGCATCGCGGCTAAGCCACAGGTCGACTCCCACCACACACCCCGGAACATTGGAATCAAGAACCGGCTCGAATACCCGCGCAGGATCGTCTTTATGATAATGGAGTGTCTCGCCGAAACCGGTCGCCCTGCTTTGCCTTTCCGCATCGATGCCCATAACCTGAACGCCGAAGCTGCGCTCCGAGCCTCGACGATAAAGCGCGTAGCTCTTTATCACCGGCGCGACCGAATCAACAAAATCCTCCCCATCCAGTACTTTCATAAAATCTTCGTAGTACGCAAACCCCACCAGCGATTCGGTGCCGACAACGCAGTCCCCTACAAACCTGTGGTTCTTCTGCTTGAAGTCCGTAACCAGCCCGCGCATTACCGTCATCACAACCGCAACAATAAAGACGCAAAGGGCCACCGCAAAAAATGCAAGGTAGCTGATACGCTTCCTGAACAGATAACGAAATGCCAGAATAATCTTGTACATCGATGATACCGTTTATTCGTACCTGAGGACGTTAACCGGTCGCGTGCGCGCCGCTATTATCGCCGGCGTCAGCGCCCCCAAAACCACCGCCAGAATCGCCGACAACACAATAATCAACGCCGAATTCCAGTTCACCTCGTTCGGTATCCGGCTGAACATATACACGCTGCTCTTCCACAGCTTCAGACCGAAAACCAACCTGATCCATTCTTCGATTGTGTTCACATTCCTCGTTATAACATAGCCCAGAATCGCACCCACCGCCGAACCGATCACACCTACGCACGCCCCGAAGCCTCCGAAAATCAGCACCACCGAGCCGCTCGCCGCGCCGCAGCTTTTCAATATCGCAACATCCTTCTGCTTCAATCGCACAATCATGTAGAATATGCAAAAAACCAGCAGCACCACGCCCAGACTCACCACGCCGAATATCAAAAGCAGAACTCCCATCTGCGTAATAAGTGCCGCAACGTACCGGCTCTGCATCTGCGCCGCCGTCTCGATGTCGGTGTATTTTATAAGATACTGGTTCCAACCGATCTGCTCAGAAGCAAACGCCTCCCATACCCCACGAATCTGTGCAAGCGCCGAATCAACCGACACACCGGGAGCCAGCTTTATGTGAACCTGATCGGCAACCGGCCACACCTCGTCGGGATACAATTTCTTCTGCAATTCCTCTATTGGCAGATACACAAAATCCTTATCAAGGACGTAAACGCCCGTAAAAACAATATCCGAAATCGTAAATGGTATGTTTATGCGCTTGAAACGCCCTGACTCGCCCGGCACGTCATTCGAGGATGAATCATCCGCCGCTCCGGACACAACTTCGGTTCCAGTGACAAGAACAACCTTCCGACCGATCATGTCCTTTTCAATCACGCCAAAGTCATACTCATCGGTCTTCTCGTCGGGCTCAGCCACCACGCCGATTCCCACAAATCCCCCAGGTTCATCCGGTGCGCCCGGAACGTTGAACGACGGCGCCGCCACCTGCCGGCTTTGTCGCCGCAACGATTGCTTCATGCCCGTTACCTCAGACCGCCCCACCGGCTCTATCCCCCACACCGCCACCGCACGAACCTCCCCTTTACCCAAGTACAACAACCCCTGCGTTGACAGCGCCGCAGTCGCCGTCTCCACCGCCCCCGTTTGCTCCAGACGCTCGATAAACAACGGATATTTTCCGAACCTCACCGGCGGAGTGACAACCACCTCACCTATCGCCTGAACCGCCGCACCCTCGAACGCCCGGATAAAACCCGTGAAAAGACTCGACACCACTATCAGCAAAGAAGTCGAAAGGGCCACCGCCGCAATACTCAAAAGGACGATCTTCTTCTTACGCAGGTACTGAAACCACAAAAAAAACTTCAGCATGTCACGCCCATTCCGTTTATTCCTGCAGCGGCTTCAGAAGCGGGAAAAGAACCACATCACGAATACTGACAGCGCCGGTCAACAACATCACCAGTCTGTCGATTCCGATGCCCAGCCCCCCCGCCGGCGGCATGCCGTACCTCAGCGCCGTTATATAATCCCTGTCCATCGTGGCAATGGACTCCTCCTGACCCCGAAGCTGACGCCTGAAATTCTCCTCCTGAACAGCCGGGTCGTTCAGCTCCGTGTACGCGTTCGCAAGCTCCATTCCAGCCGCGAACAGTTCGAACCGCTCGGCATAATCCGGATTTTCTTTACTCCGCCTGGCAAGCGGACAAAGCCCCGCCGGATAATCCATGACAAACGTGGGATCAACAAGGGTATCTTCAACAGTCGCTTCAAACACCTCATTGACAACTACCGCATCGTCCATATCCGCTTCGTCCAGCTCCAGCTCCCTGGCCTTCGCCCTGATCGCATCTATATCCTTTATCTCGCAGCCGCTGTATTCCTTCAGCAGTTCCGCATAGCGCACGCGCCGCCAGGGCCGGGTGTAATCAATCGTATGCTCACCGAATCGCGTCTGTTTGCCCTCGCAGTGATTTTCCACGCAAAGACAGATCAGTTCCTCCGCCAAATCCATCATCACCTGATAGTCGCCGTAAGCCTGATACACCTCGAGCATCGTGAATTCCGGATTGTGTTGCCTGCTGAGCCCTTCGTTCCGGAAATTCCGGTTTATCTCAAAAACCTTTTCCATTCCCCCCACGAGAAGTCTCTTGAGAAAAAGCTCCGGCGCAATCCGAAGAAAGAGGTCCAGGTCCAGACTGTTGTGATGAGTCACAAACGGTTTTGCCGCCGCTCCGCCCACTATAGTCTGCATCATCGGTGTCTCGACCTCCAGAAAGCCGCGCCCCTGCAGAAATTCACGAATCGTCGCGACGACCGCGCTCCGCTTCTTGAACCGCTCCATTACCTCCGGATTAGCCCACAGATCGACATACCTGTGCCGATAACGCAGGTCTGTATCTGAAAGGCCGTGAAACTTTTCCGGTGGCTGGTGAAGACACTTGCTAAGAAGTGTAATGCTGTCGGCCCATATTGTGATCTCGCCGGTCTTGGTTCTGCCCAACTGACCGGCGGCGCCGATTATGTCTCCAAGATCGAGCAGCTTAACGAGGGACCATTGCTCGCCCAGCAGCTTATTGCTTAGGCCAATCTGGATGGTTCCACTCCTATCGCGCAGTGTCAGGAAAATCAGTTTCCCGATGTCTCGCAACAGCACAATGCGCCCGGCACACCGCGCCTGCTCAACGGGACTGCCATCCTTGAATCTGCTCTTGACGTCCTCCGCCGCCTCCCTGCCCTCATATCTGCCGCCATAGGGCTCAATACCCAACTGCCTGATACGGGCAAGCTTCTCCTCTCTCTGCCGTTCAAATTTGACCTTCTCTCCTGCGTTTGTCAAATCCATGTATCTCCCAATACCAAGGACCCAAAAATCAAGACCAGAAGCTCCTGAACCTAAAGCGCCTCCGTTGCCAAGGCCGGACGTCTCACTTCATCCTCAACCAACTTGCTCATGACAACCAGTATCCCAACTTCCAACTGCGGATCTGCCGCCAATGTCTCCTCGATGGTTCGCTTCTTGAGCGACGTGTGACGCTCCCCTGAATTGGCCTGAACAAGCACGTCATTGTCCCTCTGTACTTCAAGCACATTGCGGAGCTCATCGCTTCTTAACTGAAGCTCGATATCCGGGGAAAGGCCCCAGTCCTTCCGGCCCTGTTTCTTCATCGCTTCCTGGCTTTCCACCCTTTGTCCCGAGGGCAAATGATAGTACGCCATCGTGTATTTCAACTGGGCGCCTCCACCAGGATACGGCGTTATCCCTTGCACGCTGCCTTTGCCCTGAGTTCTTTCGCCTACCAGAACGGCCCGCTTATGCGCTTTGTCCTGCAAGGCCCCCGCCACGATCTCCGAAGCGCTCGCGGAGACGCGATTTACAAGCACAACAAGCGGATAATTCGGATGCGTGTTCTCCTTGTGAGCCGACGCAAAAGTCGGTACCAACCGAGACCGTGTCCTGACTATCAAACCTTCATCGATGAATTTGTCGGTTACCTCAACAGCGCTGTCCAAAAGTCCCCCGGTGTCAAAACGCAGATCCAGGATCAATCCCTTCAATCCAGCCGCCTCAAGCTCTTTCAATGTATCCTCCAAATTCGACGCCGTGACCGAAGAAAAACTTGTGATGCGAACGTAGCCAATCTTGTTCTCCTCATCAACCATATAAAACCATTTGCCGGTATCGGTCCTCTGCCAGCCGCGGATTGTCGGAACCGTGATCTTGGCTCTGGTAATAATAATATCCTTGCTCTTCTCTTCGCCGGCACGCGCTATAGTCAATGTGACTTTTGTTTCTGCTGGCCCCGTAATCTTGCGGACCGCGCAGGTAAGGGACATATCCTTCGTCTGAAGCCCGTCCACCGCTTCTATTACGTCCCCGGCGTCAAGCCCGGAGTTGTATGCCGGCGTATCAGGCAAAAGGCTCGCTACCGTCAACAGCCCCTTTTGTCTTGTAATCTCTACGCCGATGCCCGTAAACTCGTTGGTCATTGTCTTTTCGAAATCCGGCGCTTGCCGCGGCCAGATCATCACGGTATACGGATCAAGCGTGGACAAAGCCGCTTCCGCAAAATGGACGATCAGCACCGGCTGCGGCATCTCGGCCGTGGTGCTGTTAAGTGCCAGAACCTTCTGGAAAACAGCTATGAACTTGTCCTTGGTAAACCCTGTCGCCGACTGATTGACTTCATCCAAAATAGCAGCCAAACCCGTTGACCAGGCTGCCAACCTCTGTGGATCCCGAATATCCTTGACAGACTCCGGGGCGGATTTGGTCTCGGAAGAGGAAGAAGAATCTTCAGCGTTTTGCTCCAATGACCCCATCACTTCCGCCAAAAACTCGCAGCGCCGGATAGCTTTGGACGCCATTTGACGATAATCGACAATGTTCACATAATTGAAATGCAGAGCATCAATGGCCTGCCTGAACATTCTCTCTTCCACCTTTTCATAACGCTCCTGGCGGGCCTCACAGGGGCTATCCCGCAATGAAGCAACAATGCTGGCCTTCTCCAAAAGCTGCTCGGCATAGTCCGAGTACTTCTGATCTTCCGGCATGATTGCCTGCAGCCAGCTATAACAAGTCATATATGCGTCAAGCCATTTGTTTTGAGACTCAAGCTCGGCCGCTTGGCTCTTGGCTTTTTCAAAAACCCCCTGTACAAATGGCGTAGATAGAAGCGCCTCCCTTTGCTCCTCACTCGCAAACTCACAGGCCTGGGCAATGACCGAGAGTACTTTTGTTACGTCATTCACATCGTTTGAATCGTTGCTGTCCGTTGCTGTGCCCAATTTCTCCACCTCGACCAACTGCCGCTGGTATGCCGCCTCCCGCTCGGCCTGGCGCCTTTGCTCTATCATCTCAAATCTGCGAACAATATTCAACAAACGACCGAGGCTCGCGTTATCTTGAATCTCTGCGCTTTCTATCACTCTGCCGGCAGCGGCAAATTCGCCCCGGCAAATCAGCTCACAGGCCCTGTCAACAATCTCAAGTTCCAGAGACTGAGCGGCAGAAGGTTCGACAATTGTGACCTCTGCGGCATCGACCTTCTCGGTTGCAGCCGCGCCGGAACGTCCCGACTCGAACTCAACCGGTCCGACCTCGGCTGGCCGGGACGCAAGGCCGAAAACCCCTGCCGAGAAAATAATAAGGGCCAGACAGCTCACACCGAACAAATGTTTTACCACGTGGCCTCCGTTAACTTGAATTTTGTATCTCATATTCTTTATCTCTGTGGCTGACACCGCAAACGAAGGCGCCGGCCGCTGCCAATATATTCCTTTTCAGATACACTCTGCCGCTTTTCCCGCACAGCCTAAGACGTGCAGCTTATGCTTAACCATTTCCTTTATAGCTTCTCTGCCCGGACCAAGGTACTTGCGCGGGTCGAACTCGCCGGGCTTCTCCGCGAAAACCTGCCTGATCTTGGCCGTCAGTGCCATCCGCAGGTCCGTGTCGATATTGACCTTGCAGACCGCCATCTTAGCCGCTTTGCTGATGGCCTCTTCAGGAACCCCCATCGCGTCCGGCATATCACCACCGTACTTGTTGATCAGGTCCTTGAACTCTCTCAGAACGCTGCTCGAACCGTGCATGACCAGTGGGTATCCGGGCATTCTATCAGAAACCTGTTGTATTACATCAAATGCCAGCTTCGGCTCACTCTTGAACTTGTACGCCCCGTGACTCGTGCCGCAGGCCACCGCCAGAGAGTCACAGCTCGTCTTCTCGACAAACTCCACCGCCTGGTCCGGGTCCGTAAGGTGCTTGCTGATATCATCCTCGCCCACGCCCACCACGTCCTCCTCAATACCGCCCAACTGGCCAAGCTCCGCTTCGACAACCACACCTCTTGCATGAGCATATTCCACCACCTGCCGTGTCACCTTCACGTTCTCTGCAAAAGGCAGCTTCGAAGCATCGATCATAACCGAAGTAAAACCGTCCTCCACAAACTGCTTGCACGTTTCGAATGTGTCACCGTGGTCCAGGTGGATCGCAATCGGAATGTCCGGATTCTCCTCCACCGCAACATCGATAATCGCCTTGAGATAGCTCATACTCGCATATTCGCGAGCCCCTCTCGAGATCTGCAGGATAAGAGGCGATTTCTCTTCGGCTACCGCCGCGATAATACCCTGTGTGATTTCCATATTGTTCACATTGAACGCCCCGACCGCGTATCCGTTCCTGTAAGCCATCGCAAACATTTTCCTCGTATCAACCAATCCCATAATGCTCTCCTTAAATTGTTAAAGCCCGGCTCATAATTTCTATCGGCAAATAACCAAACGCAAACTACCAATTCTATCAGTATTCCGCCGAATCCCCCACTTTCAAGTACCTTGTTGGCCCGATTGCCAGTTCCGGCACGCCCTGCGGCCATATACTGAATACGATCGCCTGTTTGTCCAGAGACTCGTCAGCACTGTAGGTAATACCCCAATAAACGCGGTGATACCGTCTTATCAGCGTTATATCGCTTTGGATACTTGCGCCGTAATCAAAATCATACTGCTGTGAAAACACCACCGTGTAGCGGGGGTCCAGCACGTACGTCGCGGCAAAAGTAAACACGTTGGACCCTTGCTCGCCCGGCACCCGTAGCCGCCGCAAATATCGGCTGCCGATATAATAACTCAAATCAGGCCACACCAAACGCGAAAAACCAACGTTGAATTGCTGCACCACGCCGCTCTGAATGTCAAAATTCATATCGCTCAGTATTGCCGTCGTATCACTCACGCGCCAGATGTAATCCCCACTGATGTAGTTACGCCGGGGCCCATATACGTCGCTGCTGCGCCTGTCCCGCGGCGGCACCGCATTACTGAACGTATCCACCAGCGGAATAAAAGGCTTGTTCCAAATGAACCGGTCAGGCCCCCCTGATGTGTCCCCGGAATCATTCACCCACGTAATGTCCGTATCCAGCCGCATCCAGTCAACCGTATGCTGCTCTTCAGCAATGCCTCTCTTGGTCTGCAGCCGCTGAGAAATACCTACATTCAGCGTATCACGCTGCTCAGCAACCATATCACTTTCCCCATAGCTCACTGCCGTCAAATGCGGCTTTATGATGTGCCGCAACTGATTCAAATCCCAGAGCCCCGACCTGACATTCGGATAGGTCTTCCAGTACTGGGTTGACACGCGGGCGCCGGCTTCGCCAATCCAGACTGAGTCTTGTGGCTCCCCGGCTTCTCCGTCAATATTCGTCCAAAAACCCCGCCCGTCGTCGTAACCTGCCGTCCCCGCTACAAAAGGCACGACTTTCATACTGCCGACCGTCATCGGCATATCAACTTCAGCTCTTTCCGACAAAAACGTTGAAAAACCTGCTGATTCACTCGACGAGCTCGAAGCAAAACGCTCGCGGAACCGGCTGGCCTGACTATCGCTGTATAATGTCAAATGGTCGTCCCAGAAGGACTGGCCTGTCAGGTGATATTCAATGCTGGGCAGCTCTTCAAGCTCATTGACGAAATCGTTTATCCTGACCTTGCCCAATAAAGAAAGGCCCTGATTATCCTCTATACGCTTCAAATGAGCAAGTGTTTCCTGTCCTTTGCCCACATTGAACTCATTACGAAAATATCCTTCGAGGAAATTTTCATCTGAGAGGTAACTCACCTCTGTAGTAAGCTGCCAGTCGTGAGGCAGAAACTGTCTGTGCTGCGACCGGAACCGTCCCCGAAGCTCTCGCGGCGGCTCCAGGTTTCTGCGGCTGTCGGCCCGGCCAAGGTCGTCTTCTCCCCTGTCGTTTATCACGTAGCCGATCAGCCTGCCGAAATAATTCTCTCTGGCGTACTTGATCTCCGCACCGCTGCCGACGCCGCGATCACTGTAATAATCCAAGGCAAAAGTGCTCTCGGTTCCCTCCGGCTCCTCCAATCCGAGCAGACGCGACAGATACCACCGAGTCTCAAGAATGGCCCCCCAATCACTGTCATAACCTGCGTGCACGCTCTTGAGAGCAGTATCAGGCCTCTGCAGATTGCCCCTGAAAAAAGGCCAGTAGAAAATCGTCTTATCGTAAGCCTTGAAACGCACATCACGCATCTGCGCATCGTAGCTGCTGTCCGATACCCGCCCCTGTTGCTCGTCGACCGCGCTCGTGTCGGTGATAAGTATGCTCGAGGCGCTAATCGATACCTGCGGCAGGTGGAATTCACTGCTTGTCAGCGTAACGTTCTCACCGGAGAACTTATTTTCCGCAAGCTGCCTAAGCTTCGCCGCCCGCACATAAATCGGAATCCCACGCTTTGCATCGAAACTTCTCAGCACGGCATTCACCGCCAGAGCCTTCTTCTGCTCGAAATCGTAATACAGCTCGTCGGCCCGGACCGTCCGCTGCCCTTCGGTCAGCTCAACGTCGCCCGACATATAAATCGCCGTCACGCTCCCGCCGGCTGAAAAAGATGAAAAACTTCCACTTTCCACGGCGCCACCCGCATCCGCCTCAGCCTTCGAGTCTCCCTGCCGATACCATATTACCGCATTATCCGACCGCAGTTCCAACAGCCCCGCTCTCTCCTGTTTCTGCCATACGTACAGTCTGCCCACCACCGTTACAACGTACGCCCCGTTCGGTTCGGAATTAACGTCCATTTTCGGCGACGCCTCACCCGCAGGCGATACGTTCACAGGGTATGCAATCTTGGCCTCTCGAGCGATTGTCCCCGGTTCCACCGGTCGTTTCTTTGCCCGCTCTGTCCCCGATTCAGGCGCAGCTTTCTCTGAACGAACCACCCGCTCATGTCCAACCGCCGAAGACGCCGCAACCGCCCTCTTATACAACTCTGATTGGTTCGCATCGCCAATCTCTCTGTCCTCAGAGGTAACGAAGACCTCGCCGCTCACGCTGCACCAAACAAGCATTGACCGGCCTTGTTCAATCATCTTCTGGCTCCAATTCGCAGGCTCGCCTCCCCGCCCTTTCCTGACTGACAGATTGCCTTCGAGATAACCTTCCACACGGTAGTTGGCCCGCACGCGACCATCAAATTCCGCACGCTCGACCTTGAGCCGGACCACCGCCCCGTTGCTGGAGAGCTGTTTACTACCGACCGACATCGAGAATCCGTCGTGAAAGATGAGCACTTGCTCGTCGGCGATCTGCTCATGGCTGACAACCTTTTGCCCCGCCAGATACAAATCCGGCCCGGCCGAAGCTGACGCTTCTTGTTGGGGAGCCTTGCTCTCCACAGCAGATGCCACACCAGCGCAGGCGCCCCCGACCCCAGACAGAAAAGCCAGCATAAGTAAGATGTCGACCCCGTTACTTCGCATAATCACTCTAATATCTCACAGTCCCCATCCGATTTTCGAACCGCATTATAGCCCCTGAAACCCGCAAGGCCAGCAAAAATCGCCTCCACAATCGATAACTTGACTTATCTGCACCCACATTGTAGAACCGGGGTCGTCAAGCGTTATCCTGACAGTCGGAACTATGAATATGGCCGAAAATGAACGTTCGCAATATCAGCAACATCTGATATCAAGGTATTACGACAACCTTGATGCGATAATGCTCGGAAAGCTCGCTGAGCTGGTTACCGAGTTGTACCTGGCCGATTCCGATGCGCGGCGCAACACTCTCTGGCAGAGGGCGCACAAGGCCATGCTCAATCTGAAAATCCCCGAGGCAATTGTCGCCCACATAATGCAAAAAAGAGACGTCGAGATACTCGCCAAAAACCTCCAGGACTGGCTTGCCAAAAAAGACAAGAAATAGACCTGGCTTTCTTTGCCGCTGCACCGGCATGTACCGCCTTGGCACCCTCACATCGCGGACAGACGGCGAAACCCGCCGATGCCCCAGCCCGCACCACCGAAATCGACCGCTCTTACCATCTGCTTAAAACCCCATAACTTACTATAGGCAAAAGCCTGATAGAAAAAACAGAGTTCACCCCGATTCCCAAACAGACCACCACAATCTACCATTAAACACGGTGGGGAGCAATGGAGTGAAGGTGCGCAATATGGCCCTGCGCCACATCTTGGTTGCCACCCCCTTGCTCCTGCTCACTCACTTAGCAGTGGCAGGAGTTGTGGAGGTGGACTTCGCACCTTTCAACTGCGACAGCAGCTATTGCAGCAACATAGCCATTTCCGTCGTGCAGGTTGTCGACGATGGCAGAGTTCACTTTGAGTTCCAAAATAACAGCACGGTAGAATCTTCTATAGCCCGCATCTACTTCGAGAAGGGCCCGCTAACCGGCATCGCGGGTTTCGAATTCGGACCCGGCACACTCTTTGCAAAGGATGCCCGTCCCATTCGCCTGCCCGGCGGGCAACTGCTCGAGCCCGTTTTCGACACCGCCTATAGCGCCCGGTCAATAGCGCCCATTTACCAGAACGGCATCGGACCAGGCGAATGCCTTACTATCATTTTCAACCTTGATGACAACGCCAATCCCGAAGAGCTGTTCGCTCACCTGCAATCCGGAATCGTCAGGATAGGCGCTCACGTTATTGGCCTGCCCGACGGCTCCAGCTTCTCTGCCGTCACTACCCCCGAACCCGGGACAATCCTCCTCTTGGGCCTCGGCTGCCTGATATTCATAAGGAAAGCCCGAGCCCACAGTCAAAGCTGAAAAACACCGACAGTCCAATTGCCACAAAGGCAGCTGCGCTCTCCGGTGAGCTTCTGCTTGTACTGCTGCAATGATAAGCGTCAATCGCCTTGCCCCCGAAGTCCAGCTCCCGATTGTCCGGGCCGGTATATGCCCCCGGCGCAACGACCACCTTATCGCCGGGTTGTGCGGCGTCTATCGCCGCCTGGATCGTTGAATACTGGCCCGGAACGAGCCGGTCCTCCGCCAGAAGTGCAGACGTGCAGACCAAAACCACCGCCCCCAAGCTGAAAATCGCCGCCTTCCACCTCATTTTACAACCCTCCAGTTTCTGGTTCACATTTGCACCACTCGAGCTCTATTTCCCTGACAGCCAGTTGTCGGCTATTATTGCAAGGTCAGCGAAGTTGAGCGAGCCGTTGCGGTCAAGATCGGCGCAAGTAATCTGCTTAACGAGGGCGTAGCCGGCGAATCGATCAGCATTGCCGGACTTCCCGGTCATCAGGTTCTCCGACAGCATCCCGAAGCCGCTTGACCAGCACGTATTGGCCACAAGGTCAATGCTCACAACATCACCAACATCAAGCGGGGTTACTATGGTTTCTCCTCCGCTGAAGCCGCCGTAGTTGTCGAACATCCGAACACCAACCTCATATATGTTCTGGTCGCCGTCCACCGTGACGGCATATTCAAGGCCGGCATTGGCATCGAGCGGCTCACCCAAGGCCCAGCTTGCCCACGCGCCGCCTCCAGCCCAATGATTCCTGCAATTTTCGCGACTTTCTATCTTGCAAATTATCACGCAGGCTTTATACTAACCCACATGGTGAGGAAATCCATATCCGAATCCAGGAAGACCCCACCGGCTGGCAAGCCATCCGTCCTCGTCGATACGCGCGTCATCTATTGCGGCGACAACCTCGACCAGCTAAAGAAATTCCCTGATCAATGCATCGACCTCATTTACATCGACCCGCCCTTCAATTCCAACCGTAACTATGAGGTATTCTGGGCCGAAACAAAAGAAAAACGCTCCTTCGAAGACCGCCACGCCTCCACCCAGGCCTACATCGACTTCATGCGGCCACGCTGCGTCGAACTGCACCGCGTCTTAAAGAAAACCGGCTCATTCTATTACCACTGCGACTGGCACGCCTCACACCATGGCACCGAGGTTATTGCCAACTCTCGAACGGTGTGTTAATATGAGACCAATGATAAACACTCCCCGCAACATACAAGACAAGCCGCTGAATCGAAGCCTGCACGCCGCCAAGGCGACCAAGCAGGACGAGTTTTACACCCAGCTTACCGACATCGAGAAGGAACTCAAGGAGTACGCCAAGCACTTCAAGGGGAAGACCGTTCTGTGCAACTGCGATGATCCCAAGGTCAGCAACTTCTTCCACTACTTCTCGCACAAGTTCCACACACTGGGACTCAAGCAACTCATCACCACCTGCTACAAGAACGTTAATCCGGACATCTTCAGCAAGCACCAGGGCAAGCGCGGCCTGCGTCTGATCTACAACGGCGAGCAAACCCCGGGTGGCCGCGTTCCCAGCTTGAGCCGATTAGACCTGCTCCCCCTCGAAGGCGATGGCGACTTCCGCAGTGACGAATGCATCGAACTTTTGATGCAAGCGGATATCGTCGTCACGAATCCGCCGTTCTCGTTGTTCCGGGAGTACGTGGAGCAGTTGGTGAAATACAAGAAGAAGTTCCTCATCATCGGGAACCAGAACGCCATAAGCTACAAGGAGATTTTCGCACTGATAAAGGAAAACAAGATATGGCTGGGCTATGCGCACCCCGTCGCCTTCGTCGTGCCGGATCACTACGAAATGCGAGAAGTCAGAAGCTGGCGGGACGAGAATGGAACGAATTGGCGTAGTCACGGAAATGCCTGTTGGTTCACCAACCTCGATATCCAAAAGCGTCACGAAGAATTGATCACGGTGAAGGAGTATACCGCGAAGGGATACCCAACTTACGACAACTACAACGCGATCGAAGTGTCGCGATACAAGGATATTCCGAGCGATTACGACGGAGTGATGGGCGTGCCCATTTCGTTTCTCGACAAGTATAACCCCGAGCAATTTGAGATATTGGGCATTACCGATCGTGGAAACGTGTGGGGATTGAAAACGAAGGAATACACAAAGAAGGACACTCCAAACGCGAATGACCTTAATCGGCGCGCCGCGATCAAAATGGGAAAGACCTACAAGCCGACGTATGCGCGCTTGCTCATCAAGAGGAAGTAGATGAATATCAAACCCTATGAAATCACGATAAAAAAGCTGACCGACGGCTTCGCTGACAACCACGAACAGGGCGTTGTCGCCTACGGCGGCAAGCTAGACATCCGCCCGCCGTATCAACGGGAGTTTGTCTATGGCGACAAGGAGCGCAACGCGGTCATCGACAGCGTGCGCAACGACTTCCCACTCAACGTTATGTATTGGGCAGTGCGCGACGATGGCACATACGAGGTCATCGACGGCCAGCAGCGCACGCTTTCCATCTGTCAATTCGTCAACGATGAGTTCTCGATGGATTGGGGCGGCCATCAGTTGTCGTTCAACAACCTGCAAGACGATCAGCAGGAACAAATCCTCAACTACAAGTGCATGGTGTACTTCTGCACGGGTACCGACAGCGAAAAACTAGATTGGTTTAGGACGATCAATATCGCCGGGAAGGAGCACACCCCACAGGAATTGCGGAACGCCGTCTATGCAGGCCCGTGGACTGCGGATGCCAAGCGATACTTCAGCAAGACGGGCTGTCCGGCATACGGACTCGCCAGCGACTACATGAAGGGCATCCCGATCCGCCAGGAATATCTGGAAACGGCGATCGACTGGATTTCGGGCGGGCGCGGTGCGCACGGCATTGAAGAGTACATGGGGAAGCACCAGGACGACAAGAACGCCACGCCGCTGTGGCAATACTTTCAGAAGGTCATCGGCTGGGTGAAAGCGACGTTTCCGAACTACCGCAAAGAGATGAAGGGAGTCGAATGGGGCGGTATGTACAACGAATTCAAAGACAAGGAGGTTGATACCGACAAGCTGGAGAAGCAGGTTGCCAAGCTGATGATGGACGACGATGTGGAGAAGAAATCCGGAATCTACCCGTATGTGCTGGATGGGGATGAAAGACACCTGAACATACGCGCCTTCTCCGCCAACATGAAGCGGGAAGCGTACGAGAGGCAAAAGGGCGTCTGCGTCAAGTGCAGGAAGAAGTTTCAGTTGGACGAAATGCAAGCCGATCACATCAAACCCTGGCACGAGGGCGGCAAAACCGACGCCAAGAACTGTCAGATGCTGTGCAAGGACGACAATCGAAGAAAATCGGGGAAATAATTACCGCGTGTTCTCCAAACAACCAAGAAGCTGCGTGAGATTCCGCCGTTTGAATTTGAGAACTGGGCTGTTATTGCTCTTGGTGGTATTCCCAATAAAGCACAGGTCGGAGATATGGGTATAGATGGCCGAATCTATCCCGTCTCTGCAACGCCAAAGAAAAAAGAAGGCGAATTGGAATTTATGGATGTCTGGTATCCCATTCAGGTCAAGCAGAAAGACAAAGTCGGCCGTCCCGATATCGATTCCTTCGAGGCCGTTATGATGCGCGAAGACCGCAACAAGGGCTTCTTCGTCTCGTTCGACTACTCCGCCGACGCCATCTCAGAAATTCAGGCCTTCTTCAAAAAAACCGGCAAATCCATCATTGCCCTTACCGTAAAAGATATACTCGATGAACAAATCGCCCATAAACTGACCTAAAATACATTAACAAAAGACCGGAAAGACAAAATGTTAGGCGTATCACAAAACGGCTATCAATATATCGCTTTCAAAGTACACGACAGACCTTATTGTCTCTGGGGTGTAGATTTGCCCCAGAGAAACTTAGAAGCCATTCATAATATAGATTCTGAACATTTTGATTTCTTAGCACAGCTTTATTGTGAAAAATTGCAATCAGAACACAAACAGAATGTCGCACTAGCAATAAGGATGGCATACGGTCATGCCCTTGAAACCCTTTTTTCGCTAATATGTGCCACTTTACAGGCTCCTTTTTGTTTTTATGCATGGATGTTAAAATACCGACCGAGCGATGTTCCGAGAATGATTCGGGAAATCCGAAATCATAATTTTCATCTTTATTTAAGTCCCAGTTACAATGTTAAACTATCTTCATGGAAAGATTTTTCTATGATGATACACCTAGTGCAAGGAGAAGAACAAAATGCAAATATAGCAATTAAATTTGGTGAGTTTTGGCAAAAATTAAGTTCTGAATTCATCGATGAAAACTTCAGAAACGAATACAATAGCATAAAACATGGCTGTCGAGTTAAATCTGGTGGTTTTTCAATATCGGTGGGTTTAGAACATATTCCTGGTGTTGCGCCTTCGAAAGACAAAATGAAACCGCTGGGTGGTAGCGAGTTTGGAACTAGTTTTTTCCTTGCTCAAGAAATTAAGGGAAACATCCTTGGGAGAGACCCTAATTTTAAGACTCGCAGATTATCACTTAACTGGAATGCAGAAAACAATGTCCATGCATTGACTTTAATCTCGTTGTCAATCCATAACATAAAGAGTTTTTTGAAACATGTAAACCATGTTGAAGAAGTTACCTTTTCATTTCCAGAAGAATTAGAACTTTTTGAAATGCCTTGGAAAAAAAAGCCCGGCGTTTTGAACTGTTCATTTGACCTTAATCTTGACGATACAAAAATTATTAAAAAGACTTGCAACGACATTGAGGCTATATTTGTAAAAGCCCAAGATAAGAAAGTGAACAATTAGAAAAACTAGGGACAGCGGGGCTGTTGAAAAACATTTTTGCTTTTTGATGTCTATTATATGAAAGCTTTTTTCGAGAAAAACAAAGTACCCATAACTATCATCGTTGCGGCGTCTTTAATTGCTGCCTCAATCTGGCTGTCAAAAAGGCCGGCGTCAGTCAGTCCGCAGGGCGAAATCGATAGAAGACCAACATCGCAACAACTCCCGAAAACAGCAAAACCGTTGCAACATGCCGCCATACGCATCGATTACACTGAACCACCGAATCACGTGGGAGAATATGCTTGTGTGGTAGGCAGAGTGGATCATGTTAACAGACCAAGAGAAACTACATTTCTAAATTTCTGTCCCGATTACAAAGCCTGTCCGTTTGGAGCTGTAATTTTTCGTTCAGACGCATATAAATTTCCCAACCCGGAACAATACGAAGGAGAAACTGTGGAAATCACTGGCTTGATAAGGTCTTATCAGGGCCGGCCGGAGATTGTCCTCAATGACCCGAAACAAATCAAAGTTCTGTCCCGCGAGCCGTCATCTATTAAAGAAGCGTCGGCTGTTTACCGCGTTGTAGAAGTAATCGACGGCGACACAATCAAAGTCGATATTGGAGGAGAAATTGAAGCCGTAAGACTGGTCGGGATGGATACCCCTGAGATAGCAGGTCCTCATAATCCACAGGATGATTATTTCGGCCCCGAAGCCGCCCGTTACACTAAGCAGCTCCTGGAAAACCAGCCGGTCTATTTAATCCCAGACCCAATGCAGTCAAACAGAGATAAATACAATAGACTTCTAAGATATGTCTTTTTGGAAGATGGCACTTTAGTCAACGCTAAACTCGTCGCAGAGGGGTATGCTTATAATTATATATATGAACCGTTCCAGTTTATGAAACAGTTCGATTATCTCGAAAAGCAGGCAAAAGAAAACCAGTTAGGGCTGTGGAGCGGCAAAAAAACTAAAAACTAATCTAAATATAGGGCACCATATACTTATTTCTGCTCCGCCGCGTTTTTTCTGCTTTGGTTGGATAATCCCGATAGCCACCGTCTTTCTAAACCAAAACTTGCCCGCCAGTTGTCCGCCATCCGTCTGGAGGAACCTCGGTGGCCAATAAAATCAAAAAACCCGCACAATCACCCACGAACCACCCTTTTTGATTCTTGCGTTGTATTTTTGCCTTTTGATTTCTGCTGTTCCCCTCCTCCCCCCTCCACGCTCCCCGCTCCACCCTTCCCGCCTCTTGCGTCCTGAGTCTTGGGTCCTTTGTCTTGCCCACTTTTTCCTTTACTTTCCCCCCAAAATCGGGTATAATCTCGAAGATGGGCCGGTTTTCGGCCCCCGGGCGGACGCAAAACCGCCCGTCGAAGATCCGCCCTAGCCTCGCGCGAAGGCGGACGCCTGAAAACTGAATATTGAACCCTACTCGACACCCAAAAGTGAGTTACCAATCACTAATCCCGACTCACCACCCGCTTAAACCCCACCAATCCTGCCCCGAAAGTGAAAATGTACGAAGGATTACGTACGAATTTATCAACAAATTATGCAAAACAAACCCAATTTCGAAAAACCCCAAAATGAACCTAACCTCGGTTGCCACAATGGGTTACGAAAAAACAAGGCCTTCGGCCGCCCGAAAAGCAAAGCCAAAACAAACCCAAACGAACCCAAAGCAAACCCAATTTTTCGCCCGTCAGGGCCACCCAAAGCCAAAACAAACCCAAACAAAGCCAATTTATCGCGGCGGAGTCTGCTTGCCACGGCGAAGTCGGATGGGACCCAATTTCAAACCCCCCACCTACTCATTGACGGCCTCGCACTCAGAAACCCTTCAAACCTCCCCATCCTTGCAAATCTCGCCCACCATATGCGGCCGGATTCTTCGCCCATTGCGAGGACTCACGTGCCCGCTAAAGGTTAACTCCTTTCAATGCCGATATTTAGGTTTAGGGCCGTGCGAGGCACGGCGGACAGAACACCTGCTGATTACTTCAATGCCCTCGATGCAGACACAATCTGTTGGCCGGAAGCTGCTTTCTCTGCCCCTGGGCCGCAGCGCCAAGGATTTTCTCGACTACCTGACCGTCGAGGTGGGTCTATCCACCAATACCGTCCTGGCCTACGGCCGCGACCTGAAAGGGTTCCTCAAATACTGCAAATCCGGCAAGGTAAACCAGCTCAGACAGATTAGACCGACCCTCATCCAAGGTTACCAGCGGTTCCTCACCCAACCTGCCGGCGGCGGCAAAAGCGAGGCTTCGATCAAGCGCGCCCTGGTAGCCATAAGGATGCTCCTGCGATTCGCCAAGTTCACCGGCCTTATCGACGACGATTTCGCCGGCATTCTCGAAGGGCCCAAGCTCTGGCAGAGGCTGCCCGTCGTCTGCAACAAACAGCAGGTTCTCAATCTCCTGAACGCCCCTTCGCCGGACGAGGCCTTCTACCTTCGAGATAAGGCCATGCTCGAATTACTTTATGCTACCGGAGTGCGTGCCAGTGAGGTGGCTGGCCTGAAGACCTCGGACCTGAATCTCGACATCGGGTATCTGCGCTGCCTCGGTAAGGGCAATCGGGAGCGAGTAATTCCACTTGGCAGGGTCGCCATTGCCGCGACCGTCGAATATCTCAAAGCACTCAGACCGGACTTGGCCAAGCCTTTTAGCGGCGATTTTCTCTTACTGTCCCGAACAGGCAGGCCTTTGAGTCGTATTGAAATCTGGAGATTGGTCAGGAAATACGCAGTCCGCTCGGGGATGCCGAGAAACCTGACCGTCCATACGTTGAGACATTGCTTCGCAACGCATCTGTTGACCGGCGGCGCTGATTTGCGAAGCGTACAGGAAATGCTCGGGCATGTGGATATAGCGACTACCCAGATATATACCCATGTTGACCAGGAGAGACTGCGAAGGATTCACAAGCAATACCACCCAAGGCAGTGATGCTCATTGACCTGGGTAATAACCAAAAAGTCAAAACTGCTTGACTTTGGCGGAGTCTTTGGGTTAAACTTGTGGGTGCCAAACTGACAAACAACGTTATATTCGGGATCATCCGAATGGTTATAAAGCGCCTCTTTCTGGTGATATTGGTGTTGTTCGTAGGCTGTCAACGGGCCGGCCTCAGTCAGGATGAGCCGGCTCTGCCGACCGCCGCCTCTCCTGAAAAGACGACGGCGGATACCCAATTGCAGTTCTACAAAGACGCGCTGACCGATAAAAGCTCAAGCCTGCAAATGCGCATCAATGCGGCGGACCTGCTCCTGTCCCGTAGCGACCCGGCGGCCCGACAAGTCCTGCTCGACATATTGGAGAACTCCGACAACGGCACCGCACGCTCGGCCGTCTGCAGGGCATTGAGTCAAACTCGAACGTCGCTTAAACCCATAAAAAATAAAGAAGACTTCATTGGGCCGCTGTGTCGGCTCTTGACTGCCGAGAATTCCGCTATTGCCAAACTCGCCGCCGAAGCAACTCTGATATACGAGTATGACCAGATATCAAGTTTCCTCGAAAGTCTGGCGATGGATTCCTCGCAGACTCCCAGAGCCAGATTGAGTGCAATATATGCACTGAAGCTTCAGCCGGATATGAGGGCGGTCGTTAAACTTATTGAGCTGCTCGATGACCCGGAGCTCCAGGTAGCCGCAGCATCAGAGAACGCCCTGAGACTCCTGGGCATACCGATAGGAAAAGATGCAGACGCTCGCAGAGGAATCATTATTGAAATCAAACGCAAAGGAAACGAGGCGTTCCTGCGCGGCCAGATAGTACGGCAACGCGAGCAGATGCGCGAACTGGAGACTGGACGCGATATGTGGCGAAACCAGTATTTGAGCGTCCTCGATAAGTATTACTCCGGCATGAAGGATGTCGCGGCCAGAGGCACTGTCCTGGCCGAGCATCTGGCCGGTTCCGAAGCAGCGATGAGACTATGGGCCTTGCGAAAGGTCTCGGAGTGGCTGACAGGAACGGAGCCTGCGCAACTGCCCGGCGAGGTGGGGCCTATCCTGCTCGGCTTGCTTTCCGACGAGAACCGGGAAGTTCGCTTGAAAACGGCGGGCTTACTTTCTTTGATAGTGGGTGTGAATTCCGCAGAGAAACTCTTGGAACAGCATAAAGTCGAACAAGATGACGAGGTCAGGACGGAAATCTTCTCTGCGCTGGGCGTGGTCTGTTCTTCGCCAATGAAGGTTTCACCCGAGATAAAAAGCCAGGTCCTGGAATGGGCCGGAGAGTACTTGTCCAAACAAGCCCCCGGAAAGGCACTGAAGGGGGCTGAAGTAATAAAGAAGCTGCTGCTTGAGCGCAATGCCTTGCCAACAACGGATTTTGGAGCGTATCTTCGCTTGCTTGCCCAAAGGTACGGGCAGGAAAAGGAAAACCCCGACGGAGCACTGCGGGCCGGATTGCTGAGCACCATGGCGGGGCTATGCGCGCCCGAAAGTTCCTGCAAAACCGAATCAGCGAAGCTTTTCGGGGCTTTGTTCGAGCAGGCGTTGGTTGACAAGACCGACTTGGTCCGGGAAGCAGCCGTTGACGGGCTTATCAATATTGATAAGATGAGGGCGCTGACCGCCTTCAGAAAGACCGATTTGTTCAATGATCCGAGAATAGAAATAAGGAAAAAGGTGGTAAGCCTCGCAGGTGAAGTCGGCGGCAAAGATGATTTGGCTTGGCTGTGGGAAATGAAGGGCTCGGGCGTGGAAAGCGTGGCCTGGGAGTCAATGCTGAGCATACTGAAGAAGTCTGATGTCGCTGTTTTGACCGATTGGGTGGTGAAATTCGATTCACCGGCCCCCGATAGCGGGTTATCCACTGAACAGAGACTCGCGGTCCTTAAAATTGCCGAGCAAAGGTTTTTGGAGACAAATAGGCCTGACGCGTTGAAAGATGTCCGGAGGCAATTGGCTAATCTATACAAGAGAATAGGCAATTTTGAACAAGCTGCAAACTACTTTGGAATGTTGCACGAGATGGCGGAGCTTGCGGAGGAAAAGGAGGCAATTTTGCCGGACTTGTTAGATGCCTATTTGAGGTGGCCCAACGCGGCGATGGCAGCTCGATTGGTTGATAACTATTTGCTGGTAAAAGACTTAGACGCTAACTGTCCTGTCGCCCTGTCTATTGACAACTATTTTCGCCAACCATCCCCCGCGGTTGATCCGAACACGGTGCTGGCCGAATTCTTTGCCAAAGTGAAAGAGCCTGTACGACCGAAACCGAAGTGGCAGGAGTTCTTGACCCGCTGGACTACGCGTCTCGGCGGTGCGGAAGAAATTGGTAAGCCGAGGAAGCTCAATGAGTGATTGCCTGCATTCAGTGCTCGGCGAGCAGCTGTCACTCTTCTTGGGGTAAGGCTTGGCCACAACGGTGTTTTTGATGGGATTTTTTGGGGAAAAAGCGAAAGCCCCGTAGTTTTTTTGTTTTTTTTAAGTTTTTTGTATTTTTCCGGGTTTTTATGTTTGCACTACGGCGGCGGCTTATTTATCATAGTTCGTTTATGTTATGAATAAGAAGGACGTGTGTGTTCCGGCCCTATGGGTTGTGTTTCTTGAATGGGGAAACCGGGCCGAGGTGCCGCTCGGGGGCTAACTGGCAGTTGAGTGAGCGGTTCCGTGTACGCTTTGCTGGACGTCGGTGAATAACAGATTTGGCGTTGCTGCTGTAGCTCAGCAGGTAGAGCGCGTCCTTGGTAAGGACGAGGTCATGGGTTCAAATCCCATCAGCAGCTGAATGCAAGCAGGTCAAGCTGGGAAGGCTTGGTGTTTAGCAATCTCAGTTGAAGGTTGTTTATAGAGGTTTGAATAACTGTTTTCGAGTCACGTTGAGGTGAGGAAACTAATAGTAACCCCGTGTATTGGAGGTTTAAGGTAAGATGGCTAAGGCGGTATTTGAGCGGACAAAACCACATGTGAATGTGGGAACGATCGGTCACGTCGATCACGGCAAGACGACCTTGACGGCTGCAATGACAAAGGTGATGGAGTTCAAGGGGCTCTGTAAGTTCAAGTCTTACGACGACATTGCAAAAGCGTCGGAGTCTCAGGGACGCCGGGACGCAACGAAGATTCTCACCATAGCCACCGCGCATGTGGAGTACGTCACGGAGAATCGGCACTACGCCCACGTTGATTGTCCCGGCCATGCAGACTACGTCAAGAATATGATCACTGGTGCTGCACAGATGGACGGCGCCATACTTGTGGTGAGTGCAGCCGATGGCCCCATGCCACAAACGCGAGAGCACATCCTGCTCGCCCGCCAGGTTAACGTGCCTACTATTGTGGTCTTCCTTAACAAGGTAGATCTGGTTGATGATCCTGAACTGCTTGATTTGGTCGAACTGGAGACTAGAGAGTTGCTTAGCAAGTATGACTTTCCTGGGGACGATACACCGCTGATCCGCGGATCGGCCATACAGGCGATGAACGCACAAAGCCTCGACGACCCTGCCTGTCAGCCTATTGTCGAATTGCTCAAGGCGATGGATGAGTATATCCCGATTCCTCCGCGCGAGGTTGATAAGCCGTTCCTTATGCCTGTCGAGGATGTTTTCAGCATCAAGGGACGCGGCACCGTGGGTACCGGGCGCGTGGATCGCGGCAAAGTACGGGTCGGTGAGGAGATCGAGATAGTTGGACTTGCGAAGGAGATTCGAAAGACGGTCGTTACCGGCGTGGAGATGTTCAACAAGACGCTTGATGAGGGGCAGGCGGGCGACAATATCGGTGTGCTTCTGCGGGGCGTTGAAAAAAAGGATCTGGAGCGTGGCCAGGTTATTGCCGCCCCCGGCAGTATTACTCCTCATACCAAGTTTTACGCTGAGGTTTACGTCCTGACAAAGGAAGAAGGGGGCCGCCATACGCCGTTTTTCGCCGGTTACAAGCCGCAATTCTACTTCAGAACAACAGACGTTACCGGTGGCGTACTCGGATTGATGAGCAGGGAAGGTAAGAGCGCAGAGATGTGCATGCCGGGAGATAATATCGCTATGGAGGTGCAGATCATTTCTCCCATCGCAATGGAGGAAGGTCTGCGGTTTGCTATTCGTGAAGGCGGCCGGACGGTCGGCGCCGGAGTGGTGACCAAGATTCTTGAATAAGAATCTCCGAATAACTGTTGAACTCCGCGATGGTTGTAAGCAAAGACGCTCGTATTGTTCCCGATTGCTGCGGTGGGGACTTCGGGTATCGGCAGTTTAAGGAGTCTTGCAAGTAGGCGAGCCTGCTCGGCGGGGACGGACTTTATGGCTAAAAAAAAGAGCAAAAGAGAGTATGTATGGCTCGAATGTACCGGCTGTGGCCAGAGGAACTACCGCACAAGCGTAAGTGTGGCAGAAGGCACGCCAAAGTTGCAGTTGAAAAGGTTCTGCAGCAGCGAACGGAAACATACGGTTCACAAGATACGCAGAAAGTAGGAAATCAAAACGCGGCCTTTGGCGAATTAGGCCAGTAGCTCAATTGGCAGAGCGTCGGTCTCCAAAACCGAAGGTTGGGGGTTCGATTCCCTCCTGGCCTGCTTTGCTGAAGCTGCCTGTCGATTGAAAGGAGACCGAAAGGCCGAGGATTAGTCTGATATGATTTTTGATATTTACAAACGTGGCCAAGGCAGCTACACGAGGCTTTGGAGTGCTTTTGGATTCGCCATAATCGTAACATTGGGTTGCTGGCGCCTGTACAACTTGCTGGAAGCCGGGATGCCCGGTCTAAGTCGCAGAGCAAGCCTGTGGGTTGCGACTATGGTTCCGGCGGGCTTGTTCATTGCCTCCAGCCTTTTGATATTCTGGCTGGTTAATAAGCCTGCCGTGGCTGATTTTATGATTGCTGCTGAAGGCGAGATTAAGAAGGTTAGCTGGTCCAGCAGGAAGGAAATAGCCGTTTCGACTTTTATCGTTATTATTGTTGTGATTATCATGGCCGTGCTTCTGGGCATCACGGATTTATTATTCTTCCAGTTCTTCAGCTGGCTGTTGCAATAGCATTTGCTGCGAGGAGGAGTGAGATGATGGCCATTTGGGCAAGAACGGAGATGTTTGGGTCTCAGAATATATCTTGAGATTGGGGTTCAGATGATAAAGGAGTCAGGCGTATCAGGAGGGATAGTCGGGCTCGTCGCACGGCATAGGGAGACTGTTGGGGCTGACAACGGTCCTGTTTTTGTTTGGACGCCCGAGGGGAACGATACGGCAACCGATTCTTTTGGCGTGTTTATGCCGTATAATTGGAGCGAAGTGCACTTTGGGCTCTGACGGTTTAGGTGCTGATTATGCAATGGTATGTGTTGCGAGTTGCTGCCAATAAAGAAGTGCAGGTTAAAGAGGCTCTTTTGCAGAAAGTGGAAAGGCAAGAGCTGAGTGACATTATTGGCAGGATAGAGGTTCCTGTGGAGATGGTCAAGCGTATTCGCAGCGGCAAGCAAACGGTCCATAAGCGGAAACTATATCCCGGCTATGTTTTTATGGAGATGGAGCCGACAGAGGACAGCCGGGTCCCCGAAAAAGCCTGGTTCATGATCAAGGAAACTTCTGACGTGGGAGATTTTATCGGTGCCGAGGGGATTCCGACCCCCATGCGGGACACCGACGTTGCCAAGATGCTCTTGGAGGCGGAAAAGCTGGAGGAAGCGCCGAGCATCAAAGTAGAGTTCAAGAAGGGGGATTTGATTAAGATTCGAGAAGGTGCGTTCGAGAATTTCGAGGGTACCGTCGATTCAATTGATCCTCAGCGCGGTCTCGTCAAGGTGATTGTTGCAATATTCGGCCGAAGCACTCCGCTTGACATAGAATATTGGCAGATTGAGAAGCTGTAAGAAGCCCTCTCAGGAGGCGACGAGGGTATGTGAGGTATGAGCGATGGCTAAAGAAGTGGCATTCAAGATCAAATTGCAGGCCCCCGGCGGACAGGCTACGCCGGCGCCTCCCATAGGGCCGGCGCTGGGTCAGCATGGTGTCAATATTGGGCAGTTCGTCTCCCAGTTCAACGAGCGTACAAAAGACCTTAACGGAACAATCGTGCCCGTGGTTATCACTGTCCATACAGACAAGAGTTTTGTTTTTGAAGTCAAGAGTCCCCCGGCCGCGGTCCTACTAAAACAGGCCGCAGACATTGCAAAAGGAAGTGGTGTTCCGAATAAGGAAAAGGTCGGCCAAATCACCAGCGAGCAGCTTCGTCAGATTGCCGAGACCAAGTTCAAGGATTTGAACGCCTATGACCTTGATCAGGCTGAAAGAATTATTGCCGGCACCGCCCGAAGTATGGGCATAGAAATAGTACCCCCGCCGTCGTGAAATGTTCGCTATATGCCTGTTAACTGCGGCGGTGGCATGATGTTTTTGAGGATGACCCGGAAGATTAGAGACAGAGTTTATGAGATTTAGAAGCAAGAGATATAAAAAAGAATCGCAGGATGTAAGCAGGGAGTCAGTGAGCCTGGCCGAAGCCGTCGAGAAGGTGAAATCGTTCAAAACCGCGAAATTTGACCAGACCATAGAATGTGTGATGCACCTGGGCATTGATCCGAAGCAGGCCGACCAGTTGGTTCGCGGCTCTCTCTCTTTGCCGCACGGAATAGGCAAGCAAAAAAAGGTTATTGCCTTCTGCGAAGATACGGATGTGGAGGCTGCTCGAAAGGCCGGCGCTGTTGAAGCTGGTTGTGACGCCCTCGTAAAGAAAATCTCCGACGGATGGATGGATTTCGATGTGGCGGTCGCCTCGCCAAAGGTGATGAGCAAGGTGGGCAAGCTCGGGCGAATCCTTGGACCGCAGGGAAAAATGCCTTCACCTAAGAATGGCACCGTGACCAGCGATATCGTCACGGCGGTGTCCGAGTTCGCTGCAGGCAAGGTCGAGTTCAAAAATGATGCGGGCGGTAATGTTCATGTGGTTGTCGGCAAGCAAAGCTTTGATACGCAGAAGCTTGTCGACAACATTGAGGCTTTTGTCTCGCACTTAAGGAGAATCAAGCCGGCGGCAACCAAAGGCACGTATATTAGGAAAATGTCCTTGTCTGCGACGATGAGCCCCGGTGTAACAGTGAGTATTTAAACGAAGTCGATCACGCGGATAACGGATGACCTGACGTGTGCATCAAGAACTGATAGGTGAACAGATGAGCAAATACGTAAAAGAGCTGCTGTGGGCAGAACTGGAAAAGAGAATTCTTGAGAAAGGTGTTGCCGATTTTTTGGTTGTCAGCACCGAAGGAGTCGGCGGTGTTGATAATAACCTCATGCGGGGCGAGCTCAAGAACAAAGGCGTCAGATTGTCAGTTGTCAAGAATTCACTGTTCAAGAAGGCCTTGTGCAACCGCGGGATGGAGGCAGCGGCGACTTTGTTCCACGGCGCCTGCGCGGTTGCTTATGGCGGCGATACCGTGGTCGATGTGGCCAAAGAGATGGTAGAATGGGTCAAGAAGGTGCCTGCCATAAAGATTAAGGGAGCCTTCTTGGACGGATCTGTGTTGGATGCCAAATCGGCCGAGGCGCTTTCGAAGATGCCGACGCGGGCACAATTGCAGGGCAGGATAGTCACTCTGGCCAAATCACCCGCGGCGAACCTGACGGCCGCCTTCGGCGCTGCTGGGGGGATTATCGCCGGTTGTATAAAGACTATCGTCGAAAAGGCTGAAAAACGGGCGGCTTAGACCGAATCTTTAACGGAATTTTCTTGGAGATTATTAATTGCCAAGGTGGCTGTCTCCGCTTCTGTAGCGGAGTTAAACGAAACGGCGTAGTTTCGGCTACCACCCGGCGTTAAGTTATGGGAGTGAACCTAAGATGGCGCAAGAGCAGGTGAAAGAAGCAGTGCAATCAGAGGAAACCAAAGAAGGAAAGAAATGGAGCAGTGAGGTTAAGAAGCTCGGCGATAAAATCGTCGGTTTGACGCTTATGCAGGCCAAGGAGCTCGGCGATTATCTCAAGGAGGAGTACGGTATTGAGCCGGCGGCAGGCGCTGCTGTTATGGTGGCGGGCCCCGCTGCCCAGGACAAGGCTGAGGAAAAGGAAGAGAAAACCACCTTTGATGTGATTCTGAAAGAATTTGGCGATAAGAAGATTCAGGTTATCAAGGAGGTAAGGGCGTTGACGGGGCTGGGCCTGAAAGAGGCCAAAGACCTCGTTGAGGGCGTTCCGAAGCCGGTTAAGCAGGGCGTGAGCAAGGAAGAGGCGGAGGCCGCGAAAAAGCAGCTTGAGGCGTCCGGCGCGGTAGTTGAGGTGGCCTGAAGAAAAAATGGTCCTTGATGGCGGGCGGAAAGCGGCCGTGCGGCACATTTGTCCGCTGTCAGCTGATTACGGGAGTGTGGTATGGTTCTACAGACCATTCGCAGTTTTGGCAAAGTTCGGGATGCGATCGAGGTCCCCAACCTGGTCGACATACAGAAAAACAGCTACGAACGCTTTTTGCAGCAAGAGGCCGAGCCTACCAAAAGAAAGCGTGTCGGACTCGAGGCGCTGTTTCACGAGATATTCCCTGTCCAAAATTATGACAAGACAATGTACCTGGAATATCTGTACTATGAGCTGGAGAGACCGCGTTATACACCCAATGAATGCCGACAACTAAGGCTGACATACGGCTATCCGCTGAAAGTCTGTTGCAGATTGCGCAGCAAAGACAAGGAGGACCTGGCTGAGCAGACGATATATCTCGGTGAGATACCCGTGATGATTGGCGGCGGCGAGTTTATTATCAACGGCGCCGAGCGCGTCATCGTAAGCCAGCTCCATCGCAGCCCGGGCGTCGATTTTCTCATCGAGAGCAAGGAAGGCGACCGGGTGCTTCATGGCGGCAGAATCATTCCCGAAAGGGGAAGCTGGATAGAAATAAGCGTCACTCACAGAGACATTTTGGTCGTCAAGATTGACCAGTCCAGCAAGATACCAGCCACCATCTTTTTGCGGGCAATCGATCCGGCCTACGCCGCCGCTGAGCAGATTATACGTGCCTTCTATCCGACCAAGACCATTCCGGTGGCAAAACTGGCCCCGACCATGTGGGCGGTAGGGCCGATCGTCGATACAGAGACCGGCGAAATTATAGTAAAGGCCGGCAGGCAGATTGGTGACAAGGTATCGCTGGTACAGCAAAGCGTGGGTGCTTCCGAAGGCCGGATTACTCAGAACAGGATCACAAAATATCTCAAAGAAGAATTGGAATTCAAATATGTCCCGACACCCACCCTCGCGCAGGATGACGCGAAATTAAAATCGCTCTTGGAGTTTGTTGAAAATAGGCTCATGCTTGAGTACCCAGACCCTGGCAAGGTCGATGAGAAAACCCGCCATTTGCCAAGATTCAACAAGAAGAACGACAAAGACAATGATGACGCTCGTGACGAAAAGAAACGTAGAGAATTTTTGAAGAGGTGCGACAGAGAGAGCACTGACCAACAGAAACAGATACTTCAAGAATGTAAGAATAAGATGCAAGACAAAACACCTTGGTATTCCAATCCGCATGAAGTTGAAGACCCTGCATTTAGAGAGCCTGGTCTCTATTTCTTCCGCAACAAGAAAACCGGGTTGGTAAACCACGGATATGTAGGCATCGCGCGTTTACGTCAAGGAAAAGGGATATACGGGCGAATGGTAGATAGCCATTATTCTCAGGCTCATCCCGATGACAGCCTGCGGAAGGCGATAAAAGAATGGCTGACTAGACCCCCAAACCTTATTGAGGTTATCGAACAGGTTCGCGACACCCTCATCTTGAATACGCTGGCCGAAGACGACTGCCAGAGCCATGAGCAGGCGCTGCTGAAGTTCTACATGAGGCTCAGGCCCGGCAATCCGCCTAATGAGGAAAAAGCCAGGACATTCTTCGCCGAGAAGTTCTTTGATCCCAACCGCTACCGTCTGGGCGAGGTGGGCAGGTTCAGATTGAACCGCAAGTTTGACCAGTCGGTCGATGAGCATGAGATGACGCTACGTCCGGAGGATTTTCTTAATACAATGCGATATATACTCGCTCTGCGCAATAACGAGGGAGAGGTCGATGATATCGACCATTTGGGTAACCGGAGGTTGCGCACGATAGAGGAGTTGGCCGGAGACGAAATCAGAAAAGGTCTGCTGAAGCTTCGCAAGACCGTTCAGGAACGCATGAGCATGAGACGCGATACCGAAGAGCCGCTGCGCATAGCGGATCTGGTGAACTCCAAAAGCGTCTCCAGCAGCATAAACTATTTCTTTGGCCGGGGTGAGTTGAGTCAGGTCGTGGATCAGACAAATGCCTTGAGTCAGTTGACTCACGAAAGACGCCTTTCGGCACTGGGACCCGGTGGGCTGAACCGAAGGCGGGCCGGTTTTGAGGTGCGCGATGTCCATATAAGCCACTATGGCAGAGTCTGTCCGATCGAGACCCCAGAAGGAACAAACATCGGCTTGATCGCCTCTTTGGCGATATTCGCCTCGGTGGACCAGTACGGTTTTTTGCTTACACCGTATCGCAAAGTCAAGAACGGCAAGGTCACCGATGAGGTCGAGTATTTGCGTGCTGATGAGGAAATGAAAGTGATATTTGCGCCCCCGAGCGAGGTTGAGCCGGAGACGGGCAAGATTCGTCAGGGAATGGTGCTGGCCAGGCACAACGGTGAGCTTGCCCATGTTTTGAGCGAAGAGGTTAACTACGTCGATATCTCTCCCAAGCAAATCGTGGGAATTTCCGCTTCGCTTGTTCCATTTCTTGAGCATGATGATGCCAACCGCGCGCTAATGGGTTCGAATATGCAGCGGCAGGCTGTCCCTCTGCTCAAGACAGAACCGCCGCTGGTCGGGACCGGTATGGAGAAGGTCGTCGGCCAAAACTCCAGCATGGTGGTCCGCGCAAAGAGGGCCGGAACTGTTACCGACGTTGACTCACAGCACATCGTAATTGACCAAACCGATGAGTATAAGCTGGAGAAATTTGTCGGGCTTAACGAAAGAACCTGTCTCAACCAGAAACCCACCGTCAAGCTCGGCCAGAGCGTATCGAAAGATCAAATCATAGCAGATGGGGGGGGCACCGCCGATGGAGTGCTGGCCCTCGGCAAGAACGTGCTCGTCGGATTTGTCTCATTCGACGGTTTTAATTTCGAGGACGCCATCGTTATCAGTGAGAAACTTGTGAGAAATGACAGCTTCACCAGCATCCACATCGATGAATTTACGGCGGAAGTTCGGGAGACCCGCCTGGGTAGCGAGGAGTTCACCCGCGATATTCCCAATGTCGGCGAAAGAGCCCTGCGAAACCTTGACGAGCACGGAATAATTCGCGAGGGAACCAGAGTGTGTCCCGGCGATGTCCTGGTCGGCAAGGTTGTTCCCAAGAGCAAGACCGAGCTGACGCCGGAAGAGAAACTGTTGCACGCCATATTTGGTAGAGCCGGCGAGGACGTCAAGAACGACTCCCTCGAGCTGCCCAGCGGATATGAGGGCGTGGTGATAAAAACTGAATGCTTCACCAGACGGGGCGTGGGCGGTGAGGAGCAAAAGAAGGCGCTCAGGGCGCAAATGAGTGAATATGAAAAGCAAACCAAAGCCAAAGAATGCCTCATATTCAGGCAGATGATCGAGGCGGTCCACAGCAAGTTTGATGTTACCATCATAGACCCCTCCACTCGTCAGAAGGTGGGCGAAAGCTCGGATGACGAGGTCGTCTATGAGCAGGTGGAAAACTTCGATATCAAGTGGGTCAGACCTGCCTCCATCCGGGAGAATGTTCAAAAGTTATTGGACAAGTATTTGGTGAATATATCGGAGGTTCAGCAGGAGAGGCAACGCAGGCTCGAACGTCTGAAACATGGCGATGAATTGCCCAGCGGTGTTCTGGAGATGGTAAAAGTCTATGTTGCCGCCAAGCGGACGCTTTCCGTGGGCGACAAGGTCGCAGGCCGACACGGCAACAAAGGGGTCATCGCCAAGATCGTACCAGAGGAGGATATGCCCTTCCTCGAAGATGGTACGAGCCTTGAAATACTCCTCAATCCCCTCGGAGTGCCCAGCCGAATGAACGTCGGGCAGATTCTTGAAACCCATCTTGGATGGGTGGCAAAGGTCCTCGGCTTCCACGCCGTTTCTCCCGTTTTCGACGGTGCTGCCGAATCTGATATACAGCAGCTAACGGCTGAAGCAAATGAGCTCATGAAGTCGCGTCGGGTCGAGCTGGAACAAAAGAAGCAGGCGCCGCCTGGCGAGGAGTTTTTTGTCAATATCCCCCCAAGCCTGAAGATTCAGTTATATGATGGCAGGACGGGTGAGCCGTTCGACCAGACCGCGACCGTCGGGTACATCTACATGATGAAGCTCCACCATCTTGTCGATGACAAGATTCACGCTAGGGCTACCGGGCCCTACAGTCTGATTACCCAGCAGCCGCTCGGTGGAAAAACCAGAACGGGCGGACAAAGGTTCGGCGAGATGGAAGTGTGGGCTCTGGAAGGATATGGTGCCGCTTATACGCTCCAGGAGATGCTGACCGTCAAGAGCGACGATATTGAAGGCCGTACGAAGATTTACGAGTCCATGGTTAAAGGACAGAACACCTTGGAAGCGGGGACGCCATTATCCTTTGACGTTCTCTGCAACGAGTTAAGAGGTCTCGGGCTTAATATTCAGCTTGAAAAGAAGCGCCTCGGTGGCATAGGCTTTTGAGCACAGTCGAGCGCCGATTAAAAGCGCAAAGTCAGCAACGGGCAAGTAAACGTGAAAAGTCACAGTTATTCGGTTTTTCAGGAGCTGGCCGCAAATGTTAGGCAATATTTACGATCGTATTAACGATTATGGGTCGGTGAAAATCTCTCTTGCCAGTCCCAATGATATTCGCAGCTGGTCTTTTGGCGAGGTTCGTAAGCCGGAAACCATCAATTATCGTACCTATCGCCCCGAAAAGGACGGTTTGTTCTGTGAGCGGATTTTTGGTCCGGAGCGCGACTGGGAATGCGCCTGCGGCAAATACAAAGGCACCAAATTCAAAGGGATAATCTGTGACCGTTGCGGCGTCAAGGTTACCCACAGCCGTGTTCGCCGCAAGCGAATGGGACATATTAATCTTGCCGCACCCGTCGTCCATATATGGTTCTTCAAGGCCATACCGAACCATCTTGGGACCCTGCTGGCAATGAAGTCATCCGACCTCGAAAAGATAATTTATTTTCAGGACTATGTGGTGACCGACGCCGGCGACAGTCCGTTGAAGCGAGGACGGCTTCTTAGCGAAGAGGAATACCGTGAGGCCACAAGCAAGTACGGCAGCTCGTTCAGGGCGTCAATGGGCGCCGAGGCCATCAGGACGCTGCTGGCGGCGCTGGATCTCGACTTGTTGGGCCAGGAATTGAGAGCGGCCATAGCGAAGACCGGAAGCAAGCAGAAAGTCAAGGAGCTTACGAAGCGCCTTAAAAGCGTAAATGCCGTCAAGAGCAGCAATAATAAGCCGGACTGGATGGTGCTTGAGGTTATTCCTGTCATTCCACCGGACTTGCGGCCCTTGGTTCTGCTTGAGAGCGGCAACTTCGCAACCAGCGATTTGAACGACCTGTACAGACGAATTATTAATCGGAACAACCGTCTCAAGAAGCTCATCGACCTAAATGCTCCGGATGTGATTATCCGAAACGAGAAGCGTATGCTTCAGCAGGCGGTGGATTCGCTCCTGGATAACGGGCGGTGCCGCCGGCCGGTTCTCGGCAGCAACAACCGGCCTCTCAAGAGCCTTACAGATATGATAAAGGGCAAGCAGGGGCGCTTCCGTGAGAACCTGCTCGGCAAGCGAGTGGACTACTCTGCCCGTTCGGTCATTGTGGTTGGGCCCAATCTGAAGCTCTATCAGTGCGGCCTGCCCAAGAGAATTGCGCTGGAGCTGTATCAGCCGTTCATCATTCGCAAGCTCAAACAGCACGGACTGGCCGACACCATCAAGAGCGCAAAGCGGATGATCGAGCGCCGTGACGAGCAGGTGTGGGACATACTGGAAGAGGTCATTCATCAGCACCCGGTTCTGCTGAATCGAGCGCCCACCCTTCATCGGATGGGCATTCAGGCCTTCGAGCCGACGCTTGTGGAAGGCAACGCCATCATGCTTCACCCTCTGGCCTGCAAGGGTTTCAACGCCGACTTCGACGGCGACCAGATGGCGGTTCACCTGCCCCTGAGCATTGAAGCACAGGCCGAGGCGCACACCTTGATGATGACCACCAACAACATCTTTTCGCCGGCGAACGGCTCGCCCATGGTTGGACCCTCGCAGGACATGGTTATGGGCAACTACTATTTGACTTTTATGGCCGAGAAGGAAAAAGGCGAGGGTTCGACTTTCAGGGATGTTTTTGAAGCAATAACCACCTACGACCTGGGAAAGGTGAGTTTGCAGGCGAAGGTCAAGGTCAGGATTGGCAAAGACAAGGTTGTTACCGACGCAGGCGTTGGTTTTCAGACCGTCAAGTCGCGGGTTATCGAGACTACGGTAGGCCGGTGTATTTTCAATGACGCACTTCCGGCAGAAATGCCTTTCTACAATGTAACGATGTCTCAGAAAATGCTGGGCCAGGCAATCAGCGACTGTTACAGCTTTGCCAGCAGTGCCGAGACGGTGGAGCTGCTCGACGAAATAAAGGATTTGGGTTTCCGATATGCAACGCTGGCGGGCCTGAGCTTCGGCGTGACGGACCTGAAGATACCGCCGAAGAAGCCGGAGATCATCGAGGAGACCGAGAAGAGGGTCAAGGCGATCCAAAGGAACTACCGGATTGGCGTGCTGACGGAAGGCGAGCGATACAACCAGGTGATCGACGCCTGGACTCATGCCCGTGTGGCGGTAACCAGCGAAATGATGCGAGGGCTTCGGGATGACAGGAAGGAGGACGGCACGCCGTACCTGAATCCCATTTACCTGATGAGCGATTCTGGAGCGCGAGGCAGTGTGGACCAGATACAGCAGCTTGCGGGTATGCGTGCGTTGATGGCCAAGCCCAGCGGTGAGATTATTGAGACTCCGATCAAGGCGAACTTCCGAGAGGGGCTGACGGTTCTGGAGTACTTCAGCTCGACGCACGGCGCCCGCAAGGGTCTGGCGGATACGGCTTTGAAGACGGCCAATTCGGGCTATCTGACCCGCAAGCTCATCGACGTGGCTCAGAACATGATTGTGACCGAGCGTGATTGCGGAACTCTTCAGGGCATCACCAAGAGCGTGGTGAGCCGGGGCGATCAGATAGACGTGCCGCTGTCGCAATTGATTATAGGCAGGACGGCGAGAGACAACATACGCAATCCGATTACGGACGAGATGGTTGCACGTGAGAACGAGGTGATTACGCCGGAGTCGGCGGCGAAGGTTGAGGCCTTGGGGCTTGATGCGATCAGGGTCCGCAGTCCGCTGACCTGTGACAGCACTTTCGGCGTCTGTGCGAAGTGTTACGGGTGGGACATGAGCACAGGCAAGCTGGTGGAGGAAGGGCTGCCGGTGGGCATTATTGCGGCGCAGTCGATTGGCGAGCCGGGCACACAGCTTACGCTTCGGACCTTCCATACGGGCGGCGTCGCTTCTCGTGCGATTCTGGAGCGGGAACAAGTCGCCACGCAATCAGGCGTGATTCAGTATCGTGACATCAATGCGATATCCTTCAAGCAGGAAGACGGCAGCACTCGCATCGTGGCGCTGAAGCGTAACGGCGAGATTACCATTCTCGACTCCAAGGGTCGGGAGCTGGACCGGTTCAAGGTCCCTTACGGTGCTACGGTTCTCGTTCAGGATGGCGCCGAGGTAAAAGTGGGCGCACGCCTGTTCATGTGGGACCCGCACCGAATACCGATTCTGGCGGAGGTCCCCGGGCTTATCCGCTTTGTGGATATCCTCGAAGGCGAGACGCTTCGGGTCGAAGAAGAGCGTGTCGGTCAGGTCGGCAAGCCCGTGGTGATCGAGCACAAGGGCGACAAGCATCCTCAGATTATCATCGAGGACTCGGCGGGCAAGATTCTTGACGTACACTACCTTCCTGCCGGCGCTCGCATCGAGGTGACCGAGGGCCAGAAGGTTCAGGCGGGCGAGCTGCTCGCGCATCAGCCCCGTGCGACGGGCGGCACGCAGGACATCACGGGCGGCCTTCCGCGAGTCACCGAGGTCTTCGAGGCCCGCAAGCCCAAGGACCCGGCAGCCATGGCCGAAATCAGCGGACGAGTCGAGCTAAAGAGCGACAAGCGAAAGGGCAAGATGACCATCATCATCAGCAACCCGAGCGGCATGGAAAAGGAACACCACGTCCCCCGTGACCGGCATCTGAATGTCCACACGGGCGACATGGCCGAGGCTGGTGACGCCCTGACGGACGGACCCCTTGTGCCGCACGACATCCTTCGAATCAAGGGCGAGGAGGCCCTGCAGCGGTACTTGACCGCCGAGATTCAGAACGTCTATCGCTCGCAGAACGTTACCATCAATGACAAGCACATCGAAATCATCTGTGCGCAGATGATGCGCAAGGTCGAGATCGAGTCGGTGGGCAACAGCGACTTTTTGCCCGGCGAGATGGTGGACAAGTACCACTTTCGCCGGGAGAACGAGCGTCTGGCCAACAGCATCCGCATCTCCAGCGTGGGCGACGCCACGGACCTGACGGAGGGGCAGGTTGTCAGCAAGGACCAGCTGGCGGCGATAAATGAGAAGATTGAGATGTTGGGCGGCGAGCCGGCCAAGGGCCGAAAGCCCAAGCCCGCCACCGCCAAGACCATGCTGTTAGGCATCACCAAGGCGTCGCTGAAGTCCGAGAGCTTCATCGCCGCGGCGAGCTTCCAGGAGACCACGAAGGTCCTGACAGAGGCCTCACTCGCCGGTAAAGTGGACGAGTTGTGCGGCTTGAAGGAAAATGTGATTTTGGGGCATTTGATACCGGCCGGGACCGCCTTTAAGCCTCACCTTGAGCTGAAGGTCAAGCATCTTGTCGAGGCCCCGGTACCGAAGGAGCTCGTCGAGGTTCGCGAGGCCAAGGAGGCCGAGGCAAGGGCCGAAAGTGCCATCAAGGAAGCACTCGGCATCAAATAGTTCAGTGGCATAACGGTTCCTTTCAAACCTTAGTATTTGTCCGTCATTCGCCGGTAAAACATTACCGGGCTGATAAAATGCCGGGGGCGACACCTGTAAGGTGTGGTGCCGGGGTAAAGCAGACGAGGATGCCGAGCGACGCCGGGGCTGCCTTGGTCTGTCAGCGACCCGCCCGAGATCCGGCAGCGCCCACCCCGAATCAACGGCCAATAGCGGACTAGGTTAGCCGGACGCACAAACAGAGGACTTGCACCCTTGGCCAGCAGCGCCGCGTCTGCATCGTCAAGGTCGGTATTCCAGATAGCCACCTCAGCAAGGCGCCTCGCCCAGTACCCCGTCACCGTCGAGCGGGCCAGCGCCCCCGACCCCGGTCCTGTTAAGCCCGCTCGGATTGCGCGACCCGGCATTGGTCCCCTTGTTCCCCCCATCCAGGTAAACCCGCCGGTCGCTTTGCTACTTCCAGACCCCCAGAGCGTGGTGCTATGTGTTCAGACCAGCGTTCGCTGTCGAGAAGGCCTCAGCGGTTCCCGCCGAGGTCCGCGACTGTGCTTGTCCAGCCGGCCCAGCATTTCCAACTGAGGCAGAAGACCCCTCCCGGTAGCCCGGAATATCGCTCACCCTATCCTCTAAAACCGCGCAGAAAACCCACTCCATCAGGCCCCGCCCTGCGAACGAAGCCTCGCGCCTGCCTTTGCCGTCTCGGACGCTTACATTCCCATAGCTCCTATAAAATCACAAAATCCAGCCTCCTAACGATATTATCTGCATCGCCCGATATACATTGGAAGGTTTTAGTTCTTTTCCCAAGAATTCACATTTCTTGTAGAAACTTTCCTTGGGGATTCAGCCTTCCAGAGCAATGGTATCCCTGCCCAACCGGCCCGTTAAAGCCGCGTCCGTGCCCTCACCGTCCCGTGCTCGCTGTACCCACGCGCTGCCATAGCCTTAGGATCAGCCCCAGCTTAGAAGTGCGCTCCACCTTCCGGTAGATGTTAACCAGGTGAATCTTGGACGTGCCGACTTCTACGCCCATTTCTTTCGTGATCTGGTCGTTGGATTCGACGCCCTTGGATATGAGCTTGACTGTCTGGATCTCGCGGTCGGTCAGCTTGTACTGCCGCTTGATCTCCATTAGCTGGCGCGTGTTAAGCATAGCCCCTCCCGAAACTTACAGCTTGCATCTCTCCTGCCTGTTTTGTACAATGACCCCATGCAAACAGACTATGCCCAGAAACCCGGAACACCCGTCTTGGGAGCGTTCATCACCTGCGCCTAATGCAAACGCTCATTTTTCAAGGTTCTACGAAAAATCTGGAAATTGAAAATCAAAATTTTGTTGTTATTTCCGCTGAGGATGTTAAAATTCCGTGTTTGCCGGTTCAGTGCCCCTGCTGTTCAGGGCGTGAGCTTTACCGGCTGGAATTTCTTTGAACCCTTTAGGAGCTATAAATGCCCACGATAAACCAGTTAGTTCGCCGGCCTCGCGCAGGCAACAAGGGCCGAAAACGTGTCTCAGATATCTCCGGCTCGCCGCAGAAAAAAGGTGTCTGCCTCATCGTCCGAACCCAGACGCCAAAGAAGCCCAACTCGGCGCTGCGAAAGATCGCCCGCGTCAGGCTGACCAACGGCAAAGAGGTCACCGCGTACATACCCGGCATCGACCATAACCTCCAGGAGCACAGCACCGTCACGATCCGCGGCGGCCGAGTCCGTGACCTGCCCGGCGTGCGCTACCATATCGTCAGAGGCGTGCTCGACTGTGCCGGCGTCGCAAATAGAAAACGAGGCAGAAGTAAGTACGGTGCAAAACAGCCAAAGTAGGACCGGCTAAAACAGCCCCAGAACCAAAAACACGAGGAGTTATAATGGCGAAAAATTGGACTGCTTCCAGCGAACAGTTAAAACCCGACGCGAGGTTCAATAGCAAGCTCGTCGCAAAGTTCATCAACTGCATGATGTGGCAGGGGGAAAAAGGCGTCGCACAACGTGCCTTTTACGAGGCTATGGATATTATCGCCGGAAAACTCAAGGACGCCCCGCTCCTCGAGGTCTTCGAGACCGCCGTCAATAACGTCAAGCCGCTCCTCGAGGTCCGAAGCAAACGCGTTGGAGGCGCCAGCTATCAGGTCCCCATGCAGGTTGGCTCCAGGCGACAACAATCCCTCGCTTTTCGCTGGATAATCCAGTCCGCCAGAAGCAAAAAAGGAAAGCCCATCGCCCAGCGACTCGCCGCTGAGCTGATTGACGCTTACAACAAACAGGGCGGCGCAATGACCACACGAGAAAACGTCCATCGTATGGCAGAGGCAAACAAGGCCTTCGCGCACTTCGCCTGGTAATAATCGAACCCTTATACTGCCACGGAACTCACAATTGGACCCAGCCGTGGCCGTTTTTTTATATCTCCATAATGAAATGAACAAACTCGAAAAATTACGCAATATCGGCATCATGGCACACATCGACGCCGGAAAAACCACTGTCACCGAACGCGTGCTCTATTACACCGGAAAAACCTACAAGATGGGTGAGGTCCACAACGGCACCGCCGTCATGGACTACCTCGAAGAGGAACAGAAAAGAGGAATTACCATTACCTCCGCCGCCACCAGATGTCCCTGGAAAGGCTTTCAAATCAATCTTATCGATACCCCGGGACATATCGACTTCACCGCTGAGGTCGAAAGGTCCCTGCGCGTCCTCGACAGCGCCGTCGCCGTCATCGACGCAAGCGAAGGAGTACAGGCCCAGACCGAGACCGTCTGGAGACAGGGACGAAAGTACGAGCTGTCATGCCTGTGCTTCGTCAACAAAATGGACAAAACTGGCGCCGACTTCGAAATGACCGTCCAAAGCATCAGGGATAAGCTCCTGGCTAATCCCATAGTCCTGCAGATTCCCATCGGTGCACAGGGCACCTTTGCCGGATTAGTCGACCTTATCAAGATGCGAGCCGTCTTTTACAAGGCAGAGCAACTGGGCGCCACCTTCGAGGAGCACGAGATTCCTCCAGACCTGCTGCCCGCCGCAAAGAAAACAAGAACACAAATGCTCGAACAGGCCGCAGAATTTGATGAGCAGCTTATGGACGCCTACGTCCACGATAAGCCCGTTACTGCCGAGATGGTTGCCGCCGCCATCAGGAAAGGAACCTTGACCGGAAAGCTCAATCCCGTCTTCCTCGGCTCGGCACTCAAGTACATAGGAGTCCAGAGACTGCTTGACGGCGTCGTCGCATTCTTGCCTTCACCACTCGATAAGGGCGATATGCTCGCACACAAACCAAACGATAAAAACAAAAAAATAACCGTCAAATGCGACCCAAACGCAAACCTCGTCGCTCTGGCCTTCAAGATCACCAACGATGCTCATGGAGACTTGTACTTTCTCAGGATCTACCAGGGAACCCTTAAGTCCGGCACCAGGGTCTTGAACGTTAATCGCAGCAAGAGAGAGAATATTACACGTATCTTTGAAATGCACGCCGACGAGAGAAAAATTCTGGATTTCGCCGCTGCCGGCGATATCGTCGCCGTCGTCGGCCCAAAGGATACACTCACAGGAGACTCCCTTTGTGACCCAAAACACCCCGTCTCCCTGCCCAGCATCACCTTCCCAGAGACGGTTATCAGCATGTCCATTGAACCAAAGACCGCCGCTGAAAGAGCGAAACTCTCTGATGCCCTGGCCGCATTGAAACGAGAAGACCCCACTTTTGGCTGCAAAGTCGATTCCGAGACGGGCCAGACCATTATCAGCGGCATGGGTGAGCTGCACCTCGAAGTCCTCCAGCACAAGCTGGTCAAGGAAAAGGGCGTCAGCGTCAGGGTGGGCAAGCCGAGGGTCGCCTACAAAGAAGCCATCACAAGGTTGGCAGAGGCAGAGGGCAAGTTCGTCCGTCAAACCGGCGGACGCGGCCAATATGGCCATGTCCTCTTAACCGTTGAGCCGATCTATACCGAAAACCGGCATTGGAGCTCGCAAAACGACTTTGTGAGCAGCGTGGGCGGACAGATGGTGCCCAGGCAGTACGTCCCAGCCATCGAACGTGCCGTAAAGGAAGCTTTGAACACCGGCGCACTTGCAGGCTATCCCGTTGTCGGAGCAAGAGTTACGTTAATCGGCGGCTCATTCCATCCGGTGGATTCATCAGATATTGCCTTTGAACAGGCCGCTATAGCTGCCATGGGAAAGGCCCTTAAAGACGCTGGCCCCGTGCTTCTTGAGCCGGTTATGTTGCTCCAGGTGGTTGTGCCGGAAGCCAATTTCGGCGTCGTGCAGGGCGGTTTGCTGGCAAAAAGGGGCCTAATCACGGACTGCAGGGTGCGTGGTAATATGAGAGTCATTGATGCGAAGGTACCCTTGGGCGAAATGTTTGGCTATTCGAGTGAGATTAGAAGCGCTACGGCCGGCCGTGGAACCTTCACCATGGAGCCGCTCAGCTACGAGAGAACACCAGAGCAGATAGTCGAGCAGATTGTGTTCTGAAAAGCCCTCACAAAATTTTTTTGTGTTTGGAGCAAAATTTTTGTCGATATTTTGTTGACCTGTCCTTCCTTTGTGGTAAACTACAGGTTTTTCAGCCTAGCGAGCATTGCTATGGAAGGCGTTGCGACTACCAGTAGGGCTGCTGCATATCTTGGGTTGGTCGTCACGGAAGGTTTTTGAGGACTCTGTTAGGCTTCCTTGGGAAGCCGAATTGGGTAGCAGGTTTGGGGCGCTGGTGATTTCTGATGGCCGTCAGGTGCTTTGAGGATCAGGACCCTTAACTCTTGAAGGAAGGCGGATTTTCAGGCCTTTCCTGCCGAAAATCAAACGACATAGGTTCAGCGGATGAAAACAGCTAAACGCTGCAATCCTATGGCTTTTAAGGTTGCGTCTGGTGCATAACTTGCTAAAATCTAAGGTCTTGTACATTGACAAGTGGTAATCTGATGTAAACCGGCAATCCTTGCCGGGGGAAAGAGAGTTATGGCCACTGAAACCGAGAGAATCAGAATACGCATGGAAGGTTACGACCACAGGACCCTTGATGCTTCTGCCAGGGAGATAGTTGAGCACGCTCGGCGGACAAATACACGGGTCAGTGGTCCGGTACCTCTGCCCACGCGGGTTGAAAGGTATACGGTTTTGCGAAGCCCCCATATTGACAAGAAGTCGCGAGAGCAGTTTGAGCTAAGGACTCACAAACGCCTTATTGATATTTACGACGCGAACGCGCGAACGGTTGAAGTGTTAAATCGGTTGGTTGTGCCGGCAGGCGTCTTTGTAAAGATAAAGGCCTGAGTGCTAACGCCGCAAAAGGCAAGGATAGTGAACGCGAGACATCAAGCTTATGGCAATGTTGCTGGGAAAAAAGGTTGGAATGACGCAGGTTTATGACGAATCTGGCAGGCTGTTGCCGGTTACGGTCATTCAAGCCGGCCCCTGTCCGATTTTGCAGGTCAAGACTGTTGAGTCGGACGGCTATAATGCCCTGCAGCTGGGATATGAAGACCTAAAACCCTCCCGTCAGAAAAAACCGCAGGTCGGTCATGCTCGGAAAGCTAACACCGCGGCAAAGAGATTTGTCAGGGAGATGCGTCTGCCGGACGATGCCGAGCCTGAGTACAAGGTCGGAGATTGCCTTACGGTTTCGGCCTTTGTGGAGAGCAAGTACGTACATGTCCTTGGCGTAAGCAAGGGCAAAGGATTTGCGGGCGTGATGAAACGGTACGGCTTTCATGGGTTCCCTGGGTCACATGGCACTGAACGCAAGCACAGAGCCCCGGGTTCGCAGGCAAGTTACGGCACAGACCGGGGTCACGGAGGCAATATCAAGAAAGGCAAGAAAATGGCGGGGCAAATGGGTAACAAGCGCGTGACAACAAGAAACCACATCCTGGTGGCAATAGACCAAGAGAAAAACTTGTTGGTAGTCAAGGGTCCTGTGCCCGGTCCTGCCGACGGATATGTTATAGTCCGAAGCGGCGAGACGGCTAATTGAGCCCATGGTTTGGTGGGGCGGCTGTCTTTGAGCTGAGGTGTTGACTTGTCTCGAAGAATGGAAGTTTGAAATGATCGAGTTGGCTGTCTACAACAGAGAAGGGCAGGAAGTCGAGAGCCTAAGCGTCGATGAGTCGGTGTTTGGCGGCTCGGTCAGATATGCGCTGCTTAAGCAGGCGATTGTTATGTACCACGCCAACAGGCGGGTTGGAACAGCGGCCACGAGGGGCAGAGGCATGGTCGCCGGCTCAACCCGAAAGCTCTTCCGACAAAAAGGTACGGGAAGGGCGCGTGTTGGAAACATCAGGACCGGCAAGCGTGTCGGTGGCGGCGTCACTTTTGCCAAGGTCGCCCGAGACTTTGGAAAGTCGATGCCGCGCAAGCAAAGAAAATTGGCCGCCGATTCCGCAATCCTGGCGAAGCTCCTGGGTAACAATGTGCTGGTAGTCGATGAGTTGAACTTTGAAAAGCCTCGTACACGCGATTTTGTGGGCATTCTGAGCAATTTGAAGATTCATGGCGGCTGCCTCGTGACAATTGGCGGCTATGATGAGAATCTTTACAGGTCGGCCAGAAACATCCCGGACGTGGCTGTCGTGTGCGTGAACGATTTGAACGCGGGCGTTATCTGCGGTCACCGCAAGATGCTGTTTACTAAAGAGGCGTTCTTGTCACTCATGAACAGGAACAAGGCAAGTGAGAATTGATGCCGTATGCTTAACGACTACAACATAATAATTCGGCCTTTGATTACGGAGCAGGGCATACACTTCGCGAATACCAGGGGCGCCTATTCTTTTGAAGTGGATAAAAGGGCTAATAAGGCGCAAATAAAAAGTGCCGTAGAGAAAGTATACGGTGTGAAAGTAGAGAAGATCAGAACGGCCAATCGCAAAGGTAAGTATCGCCGCAGGGGCAGAACCTCCGGTATGACCGCAAGTTGGAAAAAGGCCGTTGTGGTTTTGAAGCCGGATTATCACATTGATTTGTTCTGATAAATGTCTTAGACAGGGAAATTGAATACAGGTGGTGACCTATGGGTATTAGACTTTACAAACCGACAAGCGCCGGGCGTCGCAATGGGTCGGTAAACGATTACGCCGAGCTGACGACGGACAGGCCCGAAAGGTCGCTTTGTCTGCGACTCATTAAGAACGGCGGTAGGAACCATCACGGCGTTACCACCAGCCGCTTCCGAGGCGGCGGTGCAAAGGCGATATACCGTTGTATCGATTTCAAGCGTAACAAAGACAGAGTGCCGGCAAGAGTGGCCACCATCGAGTATGACCCTAACCGGAATTGCTTTATATCCTTGCTGCTCTATGCTGATGGGGAAAAGAGATATATATTGAGTCCGCACGGCATAAACGTCGGCGACCAAGTGGAAAGCGGCGCCTCTTGTGAGCCCAAGACAGGTAATGCTATGCCTCTTCAGAGCATTCCTGCAGGTCTTGAAATTCATAATATTGAAATGACGGCAGGCCAGGGCGGAAAGCTGGTTAGAGGCGCCGGCGGCGCGGCCAGAATCGTGGCCAAAGAGGGCGATTGGGTCACTGTCGTTTTGCCGAGCGGAGAAATGCGGATGGTCCGCAAGGAGTGCCGAGCGACCATTGGCCGATTGAGCAATCCCGACCACCAGAATATCAAGCTTGGTAAGGCGGGGAGAAAGCGGCATATGGGTCGCAGACCTCATGTAAGGGGCAAGGCCATGAACCCTGTTGATCACCCCCTGGGCGGCGGAGAAGGCAGGTCAAACGGCGGGCGGCATCCATGTTCGCCTACAGGGGTACTGGCGAAAGGCGGAAAGACGCGAAATCCGCGAAATACGAGCAGCAAGAGAATAATTCGCCGACGAAAGAACAAGAGGCAAGGCCAGTTGGTTCTATAGTGGGAGTCGTTTTGAAGCTTATGTGTAACCGTCCGCTATTAACCGTGAACTGATTGAGGAACTTCAATGGGAAGATCTCTTAAAAAGGGACCATACGTTGATGAGAAGTTATTTACCAAGGTCAACAGGCAAATGATGTCTGGTTCTCATGAGCCGATAAAGACATGGGCCAGGAGATGCACGATAATTCCGGAGTTTGTTGGTTTCACCTTCATGGTTCACAACGGCAAAATATTCAATAAGGTTTTTGTCACGGATGATATGGTTGGGCATAAGCTGGGCGAGTTTTCCCAGACCCGGACATTTAGAGGTCATTCGAGCAAGAAAATAAAGTAGCAAAACGGGCTCTGGTGTCTGCAGTATAGAAAAAGACGCCGGACGTGATAGGGTTGAAAGATACCTGGATGTGAGGTACCAAGAATGTTGAGTGCTGCTAAGTTGCGAGTGCTTTGCGAGCAGCGCCAGATTAGTCTGGAGCAGTTGGCCGAGCAGCTGGTCAGGGGGGGGCTGAACAGCAAGCAGGCGGCCGGGGCCATCAGAAACTGGCAAAAAGGGCTTTTTAGGCCTTTGCCTCGCAGAGACGACGTCCGCCGGCTGGCCGCTGCTTTATCTGTGGAAGAAAATGATTTGGTGGTCTGGCGCTCGTCTTGTCGCTTCGCTCCTGTATCAGCACGTAAGGCAAGGCTGGTTACCCAGTTGATTGTGGGCCGAAGTGTCCAGGATGCCATGGATATCTTGAAGTTTACGGCAAAACGCAGCGCTGAAGTGGTGGACAAAGTTCTCAGGAGCGCTGTCGCGGATGCGGATGAGCAGCAAGCGGAGGTGGACAATTTGTATGTGAGCGAAGCTCGCGTCGACGATGCGGGTATCCGGCTGGGCACCAAGAGGTGGATTGCAAAGGACAGAGGCAGAGCCCATCCTATTCGCAAGAAGGCCTGCCACATACATGTAACGGTTTCAGAAGTCTAACAAGGCACGAATAAGGACTCAGCACGACATACGCAATTTGAGATACTGAATTATGGGCCAAAAGACATCGCCAATAGGTTTCAGGACCGGAATTACACTCGGATGGCAAAGCACGTGGTTTGCCACCAAGGCCGATTATGGTGATTTTCTCGTCGAGGACCAGAGAATCCGGCAGTACGTTGACAGGAAACATAACCGTCAGATGCCCAAAGGGGCGGTGGCAAAGATTGAGATAGTGCGGACGCGCAGCGAGGTCAAGGTGACACTGCACAGTGCTCGGCCCGGCATGGTTATCGGTCCCAGGGGCGGCGAAGTGGATAAGCTTCGGGAAGAGCTCGAAGCGATGATAGGACGCAAGGTGAGTGTCAACGTCATCGAGATAAAGGACCCGGAGCTCAATGCCGTTTTGGTGGCTGAGGCAATTGCCGAACAGTTGAGCAAGCGGGCTTCGTTTAGGCGAACGATGAAGCAGTACTGCGAAGCAGCGATGAATGCCGGTGCTAAAGGGGTCAAGATTATTTGTTCCGGCCGGTTGGCCGGTTCGGAAATGGCCCGAAAAGAAACACAGAAGCTTGGTAGTATCCCATTGCAGACATTGGAGGCTAATGTTGACTACGCCGCGGCAACGGCGAGAACGACTTACGGGGCGGTCGGCGTCAAGGTCTGGATCTACAAGGGCAAATTCGGGGAGGAAGTTGAACTGCCCCAGACTCGTCGCCGTCGTTCGTTTAGGCATGCGGATACGGGGCCGCGTGTCGCTGATCGCCCCAGATCCGAAGCGGCAAGAGCCGGTGAGAGTGCCCCGGTGCATGAAAAAGTTGAGATAAAAGACGAGGAGTCATAGGTGCCAGGCGCGGGTCTTCTTGGTTTTGTTTGTCGCCTCCGCTTTTTGATTTCTTTGGCTTCGACGAAAGGTTTGTAAGAATATGGCAATGATGCCGAAAAGAGTCAAGTACCGCAAGAGCCAGCGCGGCAGGATGAAGGGCAGTGCGTCCAGAGGGAATTTCGTGGCTTTCGGCGAATACGGCCTGCAGGCTTTGGAAAGCAGTTGGATAAATGCCAGGAGTATCGAGGCGGGCCGAGTCGCCGCAACTCATTTCCTGCATCGCGAGGGCAAGGTATATCTCAGAATATTTCCTCATAAGCCTGTCAGTGCAAAGCCGTTGGAAACTCGGATGGGAAAAGGCAAGGGCGAGACAGAGTTCTGGGTGGCAAGAGTCAGGTCCGGCACCGTTATGTTCGAGATCGGCGGAGTAAGTGAAAATGTGGCAAAGCAGGCCATGGTTAGAGTGGCTCACAAAATGCCGATCAGGTGCAGGTTTGTTAGGCGAAGACATTCATAATATAAGAGATGCTTGGGATGAAGGTGCAGCAGTACCGTGAGATGAGTCCGGACGAGCTCGTGAGCAAACTTGAAGAGCTCCAGAGACATTTGTTTGAGTTGCGGGCGCAGGCAGTTACAGAGAAACTGGAAAACTCCAAGGCCCTGACCAATGTTAAACGTGATATTGCGAGAATTAAGACTGTGATGCGGGAAAATGAGATAGCAGCGGGAACCTGAAATGCAGGATCGAAAATTGAAAACTTTAACCGGCGTTGTGATTAGCAATAGTGGTGACAAGAGCATTAAGGTTGCCATTGATTTCAAGATCAGTCATCCAAAGTACGGCAAGTACGTCAAGCGCAGAACAAAGCTGGCGGTGCACGATGAACGTAATCAGGCCGGTACGGGTGACCTGGTCGAGATTGCCCAGTGCAGGCCTTATAGCAAGACCAAGAGTTGGCGTCTGATTGCAGTGGTACAAAAGGCGCCCGAGAAATGAATTTACAGAAGTCTCGATTGACGGGGCGTAGTTGATTTTCCGGAGCGACAGGTAGAACGTGATTCAGCAGGAAACAATGTTGGATATAGCCGACAATTCAGGTGTCAAGTCGGCGCTGTGTATTAAGGTTCTCGGGAAAGGCGGCTCTCGAAACCGGAGGGCCCGCCCTGTGGCTACCATCGGCGACGTCGTCTGCGTTGCTATCAAGAAGTCGTTGCCGACTTGTCAACTGGATGACAAGAAGGTGCACAAGTGCGTTATTATCCGCACCAGAAGTCCGGTCAAACGTTCTGACGGAAGCTATGTAAGGTTTGATACGAATGCCGCCGTGATGATCGATAATGAGGGTAATCCTATCGGAACGAGAATCTTTGGTGCGGTGGCGCGGGAGCTCCGCGAGAAGAACTATATGAAGATTATTTCACTGGCCGGCGAGGTTGTATAGGTCAAATTCTTTGAACGAGAGACCAAAAATGGTGCTGCATATAAAAAAAGGTGATATGGTTCAGATTATTGCTGGTGACCACAAGGGCGCTACTGGCCGTGTGTTGCGTGTCATCCCCGAAAAGAACAAAGTGGTGGTTCAGGGGCATAATATGGTCAAGAAGCACGTCCGACCTTCGCGCAGAAATCCGCAGGGAGGCCGCATCAATGTTGAGCAGCCTATACATGCAAGCAATGTCTTGCCGGTGAACCCGAAAAGCGGAAAAGGAACCAGGGTTCGTTATCGCCTGGACGAGGATGGCAGTAAGAAACGTACGGCGACCGATGGCGCTGAAATCGGAGCCGTCACAAGGCCCAGGTAGGCAGGGCTTTGTAAATCGCAGATAGAACGGTAAGTGATATAAGAAATTTGAGATGTAGAATGGCACGCTTAAAAGATCTATATAAGTCTCAGATAATTCCGGAATTGACCAGGGAGTTCAACTATAAGAACTCCATGGCCGTACCCAGAGTGGAAAAAATCATCGTTTCCATGGGCGTTGGCAAGGCGACGCAGGACAAGAAATTTCTGGAACTGGCCAAAAAAGACTTGGTGCTGATTACCGGTCAAATGCCGGTCGTGTGCAAGGCCAAGAAGAGCGTCTCGAACTTCAAAGTGCGTGCGGGTCTCGAGACCGGCCTGAAAGTTACTGTCCGCGGCGAGAGGATGTACGAGTTTATGGATAGACTCATCAATCTTGCCATCCCAAGGGTCAGAGATTTTCGAGGCCTTAATCCGAACAGTTTTGACGGCAGAGGCAACTACTCGATGGGTTTGAGCGAACAAAGTGTTTTTCCCGAGATTAATGCCGCGCAAATCGAGTTTCAACAGGGCATGAATATAACGTTTGTAACCACCGCAAGGACGGATGAAGAAGCAAGGAGAATGTTGGCCCTGTTCGGTATGCCGTTCAAAAGAGCGGCAGCGGCCAATTGAGGATTTGTATTTGGAATCTTAGTTTATGTCGACCAAGGCACTGGAGAATAAGGCACGAAGTAAACAGAAGTTTCGTGTGAGGAGTTATACACGCTGCGAGCTTTGTGGAAGGTCAAAAGCTGTTTACAGAAAGTTCAAGATATGCAGGATTTGCTTTAGGACGTTGGCCAACGAAGGAAAGATTCCCGGACTGAGAAAGGCCAGTTGGTGAGTAATATGTCCTCAATCACAAGGTGTGTTGTGAGCGAAACAGGGGTTGGCCACAAGCAGGTACAAGAAGGGAGATTATGAGTCTGAGCGACCCGATAGCTGACATGCTGACGAGGATTCGCAACGCCGTGCGAATCAATCGAAGCCAGGTTAATATTAGGGCTTCGAAAATCTGCCAAGGTATAGCGGCCGTGCTGAAGGAAGAAGGGTATATCGAAGATTTCGACCGCATCGACGACGCCAAGCAGGGAATATTGAGAGTGACCCTTAAGTACGACCAGGACGGGCAGTCCATTATTAATGAAATAAACAGGATCAGTAAGCCTGGGCGGAGAGTATATACCTCCATTGATAAACTCCCACGCGTTTTGGGCGGTTATGGAATAGCGGTCGTCTCAACAAGTAACGGTGTCATGAGCGACAGGAGCTGCCGCAAGGCCAAAGTGGGCGGCGAAATACTTTGTACGGTGAGCTAATGAGTCGTATCGGTAAAAAATCAATTGCTATCCCGCAGGGAGTAAAGATCGAGCAGAGCGGAGACTCTGTCAAAGTTACCGGAGCGATGGGTTCGTTGGAGATGGACTGTCACCCGCGAATGAAGGTCAGAATCGACGGCTCGAAGGGCGAGATAGTTGTTGAAAATGAGCATTCTGAAGCCCGGCAGGGCAAGCAGCTACACGGTACTACACGGTCCTTGATTTACAACATGGTAATCGGGGTCTGCAAAGGCTTTGAGAAGAAAATGGAAATATACGGCACGGGCTATAGTGTAAGAGAGCAGCAGGGCAAGTTGTCATTTCAGGTGGGCTTAAGCCATCCGGTGGAGCGGGCCATACCTAATGGCATAAAGGTAACCATTGAGACGCCCGCAACCAGGGGCAACGACGTCCCCGCAAAGTTCACACTGTCCGCGATCGATAAATGCCTGTTGGGGCAATTCGCCGCGGATATCCGGAGGATTAGACCGCCAGAGCCCTATAAGGGCAAGGGCATTCGTTATGCTGACGAGCACATTAAGCGTAAGCTCGGTAAGGCGTTTGCTTCAGGACCGGCGTAAATTGGGTATATAGGGCCCGGGAAAAAGCAACGAAAAGTCCGGGCCTGAGGATAAATCTGGATTTGGAATTTGTTTACTATGCGTGAAGACGGGATAAAAAGAGCAGAACGGAGGCGAAAACATCACGTTAGAAAGAAGGTTTTTGGCACTCCGGACAGACCTCGATTGTCGGTGTTCCGCTCGAGCAGGCATATTTACGTCCAGATTGTAGACGATGTTGCCGGAGTAACACTTGCTGCTGCCAGTACGAGGGCTAAAGGACTGCGGGAACGATTGCCCCGTGGCGGTGGTAGAAACGCCGCCCACGTCATTGGTGAGGCGGTCGCAAAGCAGGCGCTGAGTGTCGGAATCAAGTGTGTGTGCTTTGATAGAAATCGCTATAAGTTTCACGGCAGAGTTAAAGCACTCGCCGAAGGTGCCAGGAAAGCCGGGCTGGTGTTTTGAAAGAACAGACGTAAGCTTGGAGAAAAGAATTGGCAGCAGAACCGCTTAAGTTGTCGAGTCAGCAGGAACAGCCGTTGGAAGAAACGGTGGTTAAGGTATATCGGTGCGCCAAGGTCGTCAAAGGTGGCCGCAGGTTCAGCTTCGCAGCCTTGGTCGTCATTGGGGACCATGCCGGGATGGTTGGCGTCGGCTACGGAAAGGCAAATGAAGTTCCCTTGGCCGTGGAAAAAGGTATAAAGGATGCCAAGAAGGTTCTTCACAAGATTACATTGCTCGGTCGGACCATTCCCCACCAGGTCATCGGCCGATTTGGCGCCACAAAGATTATCTTGGTTCCCGCCAGTCCCGGTACTGGTGTTATTGCCGGCTCGAGCGCTCGCGCTGTGCTCGAACTGGCAGGTGTTCAGGATGTTCTCACGAAGGTTTATGGCAGCACTTCTGCCAAGAACGTTGTCAAAGCTACGTTGGCAGGTTTGCTGAGGTTGCGCAACAAGGAGATGGTCGAATCTCTGCGGGGCGTCGAAATTAATGCGGTAAAAAGGTGGTGATCTTTCGGATGTTGAGTCATGAGATAACTTCGATGGCCGGCAAACATACCGCTCGCAAGCGGGTGGGCAGGGGTACCGGAAGTGGCCACGGAAAAACATGCGGGCGAGGCCACAAGGGAAGTCTTAGCAGGGCCGGTTCGTCTTTGAGATTGCTGTATGAAGGTGGGCAGATGCCTTTGTTCCGACGGTTGCCCAAGCGAGGCTTCAGCAACTATAAGTTCGCCACGCGGTATGAGATTGTCAACGTACTGCAGCTTGAAAGATTTGAAGACGGGGCTTCCATCGGTTTGGAGCAGTTGTCCAGCGCCGGTCTTATTGACAGTTGCCGAAGCAGGGTCAAGATTCTCGGCAACGGCGAATTGACGAAGAAGCTCGAAGTGGCGGCTCACAAGTTCAGCAGGGCCGCTGAACAAAAGATTATGGGCTGCGGCGGCACGGCGAAAGTGATAAAGTGATTGTGTTCAGCTTTTTCCGGTGAGATGTGAAATATGCTTGGAACCGTACTTAATATATTCAGAGTCCAGGACCTGCGCAACAAGATACTCTTTACGGTGGCGCTGCTGATAATATACAGGGTCGGTTTCCATATCCCTAATCCTTGTTTTAACCATGAGGCGATAGCGAATGCCGCCAAGAGCAGGGGGACGGATACTCCTTTGGGCAGATTTACCGAATACATGCAGATGTTCACAGGCGGGACCCTCAGCAAAAGCAGCTTGTTTGGCTTGGGAATTATGCCCTATATTACCGCTTCGATTATCCTTATGCTGCTGGGCGAGGTCATTCCTGCTTTGAAGAAGTTGCGCCAGGAAGGCCAAACCGGCTACAAAAAGATTCAGGAGTACACACGCTATCTGACCGTCCTGATATGCGTCATTCAGGCGATAATGTTTATGAAGATGTTTGCCTTCAGCGAGTATACTTACGCTGGCATGCGAACACGAGCGGTGATAATGGGCGTTGTTGGAATGACGGCAGGCACAGTCTTTTTGATGTGGCTCGGAGAACAGATAGACGAGTACGGCGTCGGTAACGGCATTAGTCTGATCATCATGGCCGGCATCGTTTCAAGGATGCCTTACGCCGTCAACAGTCTTCTCGAGAGAGTTGATCTGCAGGTTGCCCCTCCCCCGGGGGCCATAGGTCCGGCAAAGGTATTGTTCCTCATCGCAGCGTTTATCTTCGTTGTCGCCGGCGCCATACTGATAACTCAGGGCCAGCGAAGAATACCCATCCAACAGGCAAAACAAATGCGGGGGCGTCGAATGTATGGCGGCCAGAGACTTTACTTGCCCCTCCGCGTTAATCACGGCGGAGTCATGCCCATCATCTTCGCATCATCCTTTATGATGTTTCCGCCGGTCATCATCGGCCAGTTGTTGAAGAGATTCCCAACATCTGCATTTCTTGGGACTTTGAACGGTGCTTTGGGCCATGGGGGCTATAGCTATAATATCTTGTACATGTTGTTGATCTTCTTGTTCGCTTACTTTTGGGTAACGGTGCAGTTTCAGCCCAAGGAAATGGCCAAGAACCTGCGGGATTCCGGCAGCTTCATACCAGGGCTGCGACCAGGCCGCAGGACCGCCGACTACTTGGAGGCCGTTATGACCAGAGTCACTTATTTTGGAGCCGCCTTCCTGGCCATTATCGCCGTTGTACCATCGGCAATTTCAATGTTATTGGGGGTCGGCTGGGAAATAGCGAACTTCCTGGGCGGCACCGGCCTGCTGATAGTGGTTAGTGTCTCTCTCGATTTGGTACAGAAAATCGAAGCTAACCTGTTGATGCGCAGTTACGAAGGTTTCAGCGAAACCGGCAGGATAAAAGGAGCATACGCATGAGGATAGTCTTGTTGGGTGCTCCCGGTGCAGGTAAAGGAACGCAGTGCAAGAGGATTGTCGGCAGATACGCCCTCAGTCACCTCTCAAGTGGGGATATCTTGCGCCAGAACAGAGCCGACGGAACCGAACTTGGCAGGAAGGCCCAGAGCTATATGGATTCGGGCGGATTGGTCCCGGATGACGTAATAGTAGAAATGATGGCCGATGCGATCAAGAACACCCAGGAACCCGGCTTTGTGCTGGATGGCTTTCCGAGAACCGTCAAGCAGGCCCGAGAGCTTGAAAAAACGCTGGCCTCAAATGGCAAAAAGATAGACCTTGTTTTGAATTTGACGATAGACGACCGCATTGTGTTGCAGCGAATGACGGGACGACGAAGCTGCCCGGTGTGTGGGGCGGTTTACCACATCGAGAACCTTAAGCCCAAAATAGAAGGGATATGTGATAATGACGGTGTAGAGCTTGTCCGACGGCCCGATGACACCCCGCAAGTGGTGACCAATCGACTTCGGACCTATCATCTCGAGACGGAGCCCGTCGTGGACTACTATAGGGACAATAACGCCGTCTATGACATCGATGCCGCCTTGGACGTCGATGACGCCAGTGCCTTGATGTTCGAGAAGTTGGACGCTTTGGTCAAAACCCAAAAAGGTCAAGTGAAATACGAGACAAAACACTAAATGGCTATAACGCTTCGCAGCCGAAGAGAGATTGAGCTTGTTCGGAAGGCGGGAAGGGTTGTAGCGGATGTTCTTTCAAAATTGCAAGAGACTGCCAAGCCCGGTGTGACTACCGGCCAGTTGGATGCTGTAGCTTCGCAGATGACTGCTGATGCCGGAGTTCAGGCCTTGTTCAGAGGCGTGCGAAGTCCGGTGGCTCGATCGCCATTTCCGGCCTGCATCTGTACGTCGGTGAATGACCAGGTGGTTCACGGCATTCCTTCACAGACTGCAAAGCTTAAGGACGGCGACATCCTGAGCATCGACTTTGGCGTGAAACGCGACGGTTATTGCGCAGATGCGGCCGTGACAATTGCCATTGGCAATATCTCCGGCCATAAGCGTCAGCTAATAGAAGTAACAAGGCAGGTCCTTGATATGGCCATTGCGAGGTCTGCACCTGGTGTTAAGTGGAGCGACGTGGCCGCGAAAATGCAGAATTATGCTGAGTCGGCCGGCTTCTCGGTAGTAAAGGATTTTGTTGGGCACGGCATCGGCCGAGAAATGCATGAGGAGCCCCGCGTCCCCAATTTTGTCAGCGAAGATTTGTTGGCTGACGACATTGTTTTGGCTGAAGGTATGATTTTGGCAGTTGAGCCGATGATTAATGCCGGCACCAGTGACGTGAAAACGCTCAGAAATGGCTGGACAGTCGTAACCAGCGATGGCAAGTGTTCGGCTCATTTTGAGCATACGATTGCCATAGTGGGAAAAGGCTGTGAGGTGTTGACCATAACAGAATGAAGTCAGATGCGTTCTTTCGTTTACTTTTCCTGCAATGGGCATGGAAAAGAGCGAAACAGTATGGATGCAAAACAGGCGTCTATGGTTAAGAAAGAGGCAATCAGATTGCAGGCTACGGTGACTGAGGCTTTGCCAAATGCCATGTTCAGAGTCGAACTGAAGAACGGCCACAAGATTTTGGCACATGTTTCAGGTAAGATGCGCATGCATTATATTCGAATCTTACCGGGGGACACGGTTACCGTTGAAATGTCGCCGTACGACTTGAACAGAGGCCGAATAATCCTGCGTCATTAGCCCTGATCTGCATCCGGCTTATCAGTCGATGATGTGAAAGGCAGCTAATAGAAAAATGAAAGTTAGAAGTTCGGTAAGACGAATATGTGAAAACTGCAAGGTTGTTCGTCGCAAGGGCGTCGTGCGGGTGATCTGTACAAATCCCCGCCACAAACAGCGACAGGGATAAGGCCTGGGTGATCGGGCAAAACCAGTGCCTTTTACGTCTTTTTCAGAGGAGCTTGTATGCCGCGCATAGTTGGTGTTGATATCCCCAATGACAAATCTATATGGATTGCATTGACCTATATTTTCGGTATAGGCAAGTATACGTCTGAGCAGATTTTGAAAGAAGCAAGGATTGATAAGAGTACCAAGGCTGGCAAGCTCTCCGAGGACGAGCTCAGCCGGATAACGCAGGTGGTTGACCGCAATTACATTGTCGGAGGCCAGCTCCGCAGGCAGGTTACTCAGAATATCGCCAGACTGCGTGACATAGGCTGTTACAGAGGTATCCGCCACCGCAAGGGGTTGCCTGTTCGTGGCCAGGCCACCCAGAGCAACGCACGAACACGCAAAGGCCCCAGAAAGACTGTGGCGGGCAAGAAGGGAGTGAAAGAAAAACGCTGACAGCCTCATTGTCGCCGGTCTGCCGATGCGTCGAAGTTTTATTGTTTGAGGGTCTTTTAATAATGGCAAAAAGTCCAAAGCGAAAAGTAAGGAGAAACATCGCCAGAGCTATTGTGCACATAAAGGCGACGTTCAACAACACTCTGATTACGATTGCCGACCTGAATGGTGATACTATCTGCTGGGGTTCGGCAGGCTGTGTTGGTTTCAAGGGTTCTCGAAAAAGTACGCCCTTTGCTGCTCAGCAGGCCGCCCAGCGATGCGCCGCCACGGCTCTGCGCAACGGCATTCGGGAGGTTGAAATCAGGGTCAAAGGTCCCGGCTCGGGTCGTGAATCTGCCATTTCAGCGCTCCAGCAGGCGGGATTGCGGATCGCTTCGATAGAAGATGTAACATCACTGCCGCACAACGGTTGTCGGCCGCCAAAGCGACGACGTGTGTAAACAGAAGGGGCAAAATATGTTTCTATGGACTTTCTTGGGAGATAGTTGAAAAGATGGGACGTTATCTTGGTTCATCTTGTAAGCATTGTCGTCGTGAAGGAATGAAGCTGATGCTTAAGGGCGTCAGATGTGAAACGGCCAAATGTCCGGTCGAAAAGAAACAACGCAATTTGACGCCGGGCATGCATGGTTGGCGCAGAGGCAGAGCGAGCGAATACGCTGTTCGGCTCCGGGAGAAGCAAAAAGTAAAACGATACTATGGTGTGCTGGAGCAACAGTTCATGAGGTATTTTCACAAGGCGGAGCAGACCAAGGGTAATACCGGTGAAATTCTGTTGCAGCTGTTGGAAAGACGCTTGGACAATGTCGTGTACAAGTTGAATTTAGCGCCTTCGCGCAAAGCAGCCAGGCAGTTGGTTACTCACGGCCATATTTATGTAAACGGCCGAAGAGTCAATGTGCCCGATTACACCACTAAAGTGGGAGACAAGATGACGGTCAAAGGTTCTGACAAGAGTGTCAAAAGAATCAAACTGCAGCTTGAGAGCAACCCCAACTTTACGACACAAAGTTGGTTGCAGTTGGATCGTGGAATGCCTCAGGCAACTGTCGTTGCACTGCCCACACGCGACGATATTCAGATACCCGTTGAGGAGCAGTTGGTTGTGGAGTTCTGTTCCAGGTAGTGTTCAGTTCTGTTGCCCGGCTTTTTGGGTCTCAAATTTCGAGGCAACAGCTATTGTTAATAGCCGGTACTAATAGGAGGTACATATGCGAGTTAAATGGCGTGGTTTGGAGTTACCGACTCGAGTTGAGCGCGATGCGAGTGTGTCGCACAACAGATACGGCCGGTTCTTTATCGAGCCTTTCGAGCGGGGTTTCGGCACCACTATTGGAAATGGACTCAGACGCGTATTGCTTTCGTCGCTCGAGGGCAGTGCCGTAACATCTGTTAAAACCGCAGGTGTCGACCATGAGTTTACCTCGGTAAAAGGCGTATTGGAGGATGTCACCGACATCGTTCTGAACGTCAAGAATCTTGTCGTTCGCCTCCAGGGCGAAGGACCGAGGACAATGAAGGTTGCGGCAAAAAAAGCCGGAGTCATAACCGCCGCTGATATAATTACCGACCCGGCCATAGAAGTCATCAACAAAGATATGGTGATCGCCACTCTGACCGAAGCGGTCGATTTCGAAATGGAAATGGTGGTCGAGAACGGCCGCGGCTATGTGCCCGCTTCGGAGCGGATAGCCGACATGGACAGATTCGATCAGGAAGTCGGCGTAATATTAGTCGATGCCATTTATTCGCCGGTGACAAGGGTCCGCTATATCACGGAGGACACCAGGGTGGGCCAGAGAACCAATTACGACAAGCTGATTCTGGAAATCTGGACCAACGGAACGATCACGCCCGAAATGGCGCTGGTAGAAGCTGCTAAAATCCTGCGAAAGCACATCAATCCGTTTGTCCAGTATTTCGAGCTTGGTCAGGAAACCGTCGCCGAGCAGGTTGTTGCCGAGGAGCAAGTGGCGGAGGAAAAAGTCGATGAGGAGTTGGTCCAAAAAATAAAAATACCTATTCAAGAGCTGGAATTATCGGTCAGAGCCAGCAACTGTCTTGAATCGGTGAAGGTCGAAACCGTCGGCCAATTGGTGGCCATGACGGAGGCGGATCTGCTCAAAATTCGTAGCTTTGGTAAAACCAGTCTGCGAGAAGTCAAGAGAAAGCTTGCCGACATAGGTCTGTCTCTCGGAATGACGGGGATATGAATCACAAATGGTCGCCATGATAGCAGGAACCTGGGCTACATGCCGGATGTGTTAGACATTCATAGATGAGGAATTTTGCAATATGCGCCATAGAGTCGCAGGACGTCGATTGAGTCGAACAAGTGAGCATCGTTTGGCAATGCGCCGAAATTTGGTCGCGTCTCTCTTCGAGCACGAGACAATTTCAACTACCCTTCAAAAGGCCAGAGAAGTGAAGGCTTTTGCCGAAAAGTTGATTACAGTGGCCAAAAAAGGCACCCTCGCTGCCAGACGCCAGGCGATTGCGATGCTTGGCGACCGCGACATCACCAGTTATGAGGACGGCAAAGCCGTCAAAAAAGGCACCGTTATTGGAAAACTGTTCAGCGAGCTCGGACCCCGATACCTGGATAGGCCGGGCGGCTACACCAGGATTATTCGGCTGTCTTTGAAAAGGCTCGGGGACAACGGGCAGTTGGTATTACTGCAGCTCGTGGGTGAGGACGAAGCCGCAAGTAAGGAGCCCAGAACGGCTACAGGAAAAAGCGCCAGACGGCGAGCCAGGAAAACTGCGCGGGCCAAAGAGGTTCTCGAAGTCCAAGAGCCCGTCGAATCCGAGGAAGCGGCAGATTCGGCTGATGACCAGCAGTAGCTTTTTTTGAGCAGGACGGCTGCGAGATGGACGACAGTAATTGCATCTTCTGTAAGATGGTCAAGGGTCAGATACCGGTCACAAAGGTCTATGAGGACGAGTTGATCCTTGCTTTCTTGGATATTGCTCCTTTGAGCGACGGTCACACGTTGGTAATCCCAAAGCAGCATTTCGGACAAGTGCATGATTGCCCCGTGGAGACCTTGGGTCAGGTTGGTTTGCGTCTGGGCAAAGTCGCCAAAGCAGTGGCCGCTGCGATGAATGCTGACGGTTATAATATCTTGTGCAACAACGGCAGGGCGGCTGGCCAGCTTGTCGAACATCTCCATTTTCATATAGTACCTCGCCACAGCGGCGATGGTATCTTTGATCGCTGGCCCTCCTACAGTTACCCTGAGGGCAGATTGGCTGAGGTCGCCGCAAAGATTAGCGAAAATCTATGATAGGCTGGAATCCGCTTGATAGTCGAAGCTCTTTTTGGTATTTTAATAATGACCGCGGGGTAGAGCAGTCTGGTAGCTCGTCGGGCCCATAACCCGGAGGTCGCAGGTTCGAATCCTGCCCCCGCTATTTGTTGTAGATAAAGGACTTGCGTCACAGCAAGTCCTTTTCTTTTTGCCCGAAAAGGGGTCGGCCAGCCCGGCTTCGTACAGGACTTGGCGTGGGCAAGAGGGGTACGCCGCGACAAATTGGGTTCGTTTGGGTTTGTATTGCTGAAGGCTGAAGGTGGTTGGGTTTTCATAACTGTTTGTTGGAACTGAGCTTGCGTTGATTTTTGGGTTTTTGGGGGGGAAAGCGGCCTGCGGGAGGGTAGGATGGCGGAGAGTAGCAGCGGTGTGATAGTCCCTTCCGTTTAGGGGAATGGATGGTTATTGGCTGAATGGTTCAATGGTTCAATGAGTGAATGGGTAGAACCGCGGCGGCTGGTGAATGGTGAATCGTGATTGGTGAAGCTGACTGACCCGCGCAGGGCGGATAAGCGGCGGGCAAGATGGGGGACCGCCGGCAGTCCGCCTACGGCGGACAAGTGCCGGGGGCTAATACCAATTTGATTTAATAAATGCGCTCGCTGCAATCGTAATTCGGGACGTAACTGCTATTTGCGGGTCGCTAACGGCCCGGCGTGTGGTTGACCATAGCGCAAGAACTAATTCCAATTGGTATAACAGATGAGGAAGCGACGCGGGGCGGGTCAGGTCCTGGCGGGCTTTTTGGCTTTGTGGGCCTTCTGAAGGGACTATGGCTCGGCAACCTTGCGATAGCCCAGGGCCTTTATTATTTCGAGCACTTCTGTCCCGGTGGGAAACGGTTTTGCGTTTTTTTTGGCTTGTACTTGGCGGTGGCCGAGTGCTCCTTCTCCAGACGCGCTTCGACCGTCGAGTGCAGGACTATCAGCGTTGGCTCCAGCGGATCCCTGATATCGAGCAGGTCGGTCGTATTGTGCATGATAATGCAGTAGTAGGTGCTCTTTGATTGCTGCGCGTCAGACAAGATAATCAGTCGGGCATTGGGCGGCACCGGACGCATCCGCTCCGTTCCGTCTTGATCCGCTTTGAAATTCCTTTTCCAAAGTGGGCTTGAAAGCACTTTTCATGACCGGAAGCTGGCCGGGGCGACCGGTCAGAATGCAAAAACAGCCCTTTTCCAAGGGCGTTCCCGCCTAATGTCCCTGTTTGCCTTAACCTCCGGTTTGGCTTGGACTTACAACTCTCTTCATTTGTGAGCCGCGAGTGGTTTCTGAACCAACTGAAAAAAAAACGTCAAAAACGTAAAAAAGTTTATCAACATTCGGCAGGGCTGGTTCGCCATTCATACAGGAAGCATCAAGGTGAATGGATGCTGAGTGTGGACGAGACGCCTGTCGCAAGCCGATGGTCGAGGCGGTCCGTAGCTCGCCCCGATCTGCCGGCTTGCAATGAACTCGGTGGATGCAGATGAACCAAGGCAAGATGTGCCGCAGCATTTTTGACGAGTGCGGTGTAAGTTCGCAGTCTTTCGCGAATTACAGCGGGCTCTCCATGCCAAGAGACGGGCGAAAACGGAGAGCGAGGATAATAGTCGCGATTCTGCTTACTCAGTCGATATCGCTGTCTGTGTGCGGTAGCGGTTCGGAGGTGAAGACTTGTTTTCTACCATGGCAGGTGATAGCAACTAAAGTGCAGGATGGCGTCCGTTTTTGTGAAAACAGGCATTCGGGAAAGGGGGGTGAAAGGGCATCGTGCATAGGGGTTGGCGGAAGCGGTTTAGATCCCAACAGCAATTACGCATTTGTGGCGGGGGAAACCTTGACGTTCAGGTTGCCTGTCGGCGCGGGCCAGCGGAACTCTTTTGGAAGGCTCAAAGTAAACATTTCAAAATGGGCCAATGGCCTGTGGAAAGAGGTGGGACAAGAGAGCGCAGACACTGATTCCAACTTGATTAAAGTGGCTGAAGGTATTGAGGAAGAAGGCTTCTTCAGATTGAAGTTTGCTGCGGCAGCGCCCGAGAGCGGGCAATTCGACATAGAGGCATATGCGGTTATTTCTGCTGACTGGAAGAGGGATATCCTGGCGTTTTGCCGTGAATTGAAGGAACAGGTTGAGACCAGGCCTGACCCAAAGCTCATATTCTCCTCCATTGCGGTATCCCACTTTGATCACGCCATGGAGATGGCAGGCGAAGCCTCCTTCTTGTCGGGCAGAATGCTGGGAGCATTGGTTTGTGCGATAGAGAATAAGAGGAAGTTTGAGGCAGGGGCATGTCCCGATTTGGTCGTCGGCCTGGACAAAATCAGATTGAAACGGTTCGAAGGGGCGCAGATTGCTGAGTTTGTAGTTTTTGTTCCGGAAGACTATGATCCCTCTCGGAAGTGGCGAGTATACCTGTATCCCGATCCTAAGCGTTTTTATGCTGGCAGAGATTACTCACAACGCTCCGGATTGATTGATGTATGGTGGCCCTTTTCCGGATTCAAGGGATTTGAATGGAAGGATTACGAGTATTTCCTCGATATCCTCAAGGACAGGATTAATCTGGATGAAGACAGATTCTACCTTCATGGTCACTGTGGGAATGGTATTCCGGCTATGGCCATGGCCTTGCAACATCCGGACAAATGGGCCGAGTGCGCTACGTTATTGGGCAACAGCTATCGCCATCTCGCTGGAAATGCACTGAATCTTCCGTTGATTCTTGTGGCAAGTGAACAGAAGGATGGTTCTCTAATCGGCTATTTTGACTTTGCGGTGAAGTGTTTTCAATACTATGGTTGCACAGATTTCAAGTGCAGTTGGACTGAGGGAATAGTACAAACTCGCGGGACACCACTACCGGAAGCTGTGAGACAGAAGCGTCCCCAAAGGGTTCTATATACCATTGAATCTCTACACAGTCCGCGAGCTTATTGGGTTCAGATACTTGGCCGCAAAGACGAAAACTTCACTGCGACTATAGACGCTTGCATCGAGGGCCGAACGATTCTTCTGAAAACGAGAAATATCGATGCATACAGCCTTGATCTCGTAGGAGCTCCCGTAGATTCAAACGTTCCCATTGAGATTATTGAGAATGGTGCGAGCCTGGGCGGGGTGAGGATGGAGGTTTTTACCAAGAGGCCGCAGTGTTATGAGGATGCCGTTTATGTGAAGAACGAACGGATTCGTGGTCCGATCGGCGATGCTTTTACCGACGCGTACGTGGTTGTATGGGGCGCCAATGAGGGTGGCTCGCAATTGGCGGAAATCAGCAAGAAGACGGCAGCGTCCCTTGCCCATGGGGCGCCGTGCTTTTCGGATGCAAATATGCCCCCGGAGTTGCTTGAGACTCATAACCTGATTCTTGTGGGAACGGCAGAATCCAATCGGTGGCTGGCAAAGGTATCCACAGGTCTGCCGGTTCAAATTGAGGCAGGTCAAATCGTCGCCGACGGCAAACGTTTCAGCGGGTCTGACATCGGGTTTATTCTTATTTATCCGAATCCGCTCAATCCGGAGAGATACGTACAAGTTTTCTCCGCCGCTTCTTCGATTGCGTTGGATAATATTTTGAGAGCGTATTCAGAGATTGGAGCCATGGCGCAGTCATCAGATGTCGCACAGTATTCTGATGTAGCGGTCTTTGAGGTAACTGAAAAAGGTGAAATCAGATGGCACATGGCGGAAAGGCTGAATACACTGTGGGATTGGCATAGGGATTGGAAAGAGAGGTTGACTACCGTAAACAGGAAACATCCCAAGTGGCAATGGCGTCAATGGGTAGCCCGAGTTCTCAGGCAGCAACTCGGGCCGGATCTTGTGATTTGTGAGGATCCGTTCAGATTCACATATTCGGCACTTGAGGGTCCGATTACGTACCGTGATCTCTTCAACAGTTTCAGAAATGATTGGATAGTCAAGATCAGGCTGGATGGTGGGGGGTGGAGAAAGTTGCTGGAGGCGCCATTAAGTGACACTGCCGAGGGGGAGGTTGCGGCGCCTATTGTGGATGGTTTGAGCCTTGCAAACGTGCAGAAAGACTCCGAAAAGGAAGGTTTTCAAGCAGGTGACTCAAAAGGTAATAGATTCTACACAGTGGCACTTCCCTCCACACTTCTCAATGGACAAAGGCTGGGAATAGTCTTACTGGACTATGAAATTTCGGAAGAGGCTTACCTGGTGCCTTTGTTGAGGGATTACCTTCTCAAGCACAAAGATTCAGATATTGATGCCGAGTTAGAAAGTGTCAGGATGAATATATTTTGAATGGGCGAGTATGTTTGTTTAACAAGAGCATAGTTCTAACAGAAAGGATGGTCAGAAATGGATGAGAGACTTGATAAATTGCGGATTCTGGTTGCGATGCTGGGGATGTTGCTGGCGGTCCATGTGGCGGATGCGCAACTGACCAACGCTACTGCCGCTGTCGCGTACTACGAGTTCGAAAAAGGCGGCAACGACGGTCCGTATACCGTCCGTGGTGATGCAAAGATTGTCGAGGACGCCGAAAGAGGCAGCGTGTTGAGCCTGGACGGCGACGGCGACTACCTTGACTGTGGGAATGACCCCGCCTTTTCCATTACGAAAGAGATCACAATTGCGTGTTGGATGAAGGTGGACGCATCCTCCACGAATATTCGGACGGCGGTTTCGAAAAAGGCGAACAAGGCGAGTAGCTGGATGCTGGGAATAGAGGGGGGCAAGGTGCACTTTTACATTAATGATGCCAGACCAACCGAGAGACTTGTTGGGAAAATGAACGTACTCAGCCGCAAATGGTATCACATTGCTGGGGCGTACAATGGATCGACAATGTCTATATTTGTGGACGGTGATCTGGACGTTTCTGCAGCGAGTTCGGGGGACATAATCCTTTCAGACACTCCTGTGTGGATCGGCGACGATCATGAGGGAGCAGGTCAGGCTGGCTGGAAAGGCTTTATAGATGACGTCGCCATTTTCAACCGGGCACTGAGCGGCGATGAGATCAGCCGCCTGCATCGGGAGGGTCTCGCGCGATTTGTCGCAGGCTCAACATTGCAGGAATTCGGCGACCTTGTTCAGAAGGCCAAAACAGTTGTTGAAGAGCAGAGACCTGTAGAGGCAATTGCCTTTCTTCAGAAGAAAATCGCTGAACACGAAGGATGGAAGAAGGAAAACCCAAACCATCCCGTATTGAGCTGCACATGTGTGTCTGCCGACCTGTACTATCTGCTGGCAAAAACCAAAGAGGCTGCTGGTGCACCGAATGAAGAGATTGCTGATGCGTATCGACGGGCAATCGAGCCGGACAAGCTCTCCCTGCTGTCCGCGCCGAGGCAGGCACCCGCTTTACTGTGGTTGCACAAGAACGTCGATTCGGAGACGTATGGAGGCATTGTTGTGCCTCTCATTCAAAGTGATAGGGACCTTCTGCCAGCCGTGGCGGCACATGCAAGAAGGATGGTTGCCGAGCAGAATTCACAGGCGGCCATCGAGTCTCTTGAAGGGAATCTGGCTGCATATACACGGTGGCAGGATGCACACCCCTTCTATGATGTGCCCGCTGAGCATAGCTTGCCGGAGATATACTTTCTGTTGGCCAAGGCAAGAGAAGCGGCAGGGGCTCCAAAAGAAGATATCGCTGAGGCGTACGCAAAGACATTTGTTCCCTCAAACGGTAGCTACGTGCAGGAGCGAACTGCTGCCTTAATATGGTTGATCATGAACGGGTGCGTGAGCGAGTACGCGGATGTAATTAAATTGCAGACTCGGGACACGAAAGGGTCTTTCGCAGAGGTAGTCTGTAATGTTTGCAAGGACTATGAATCAAAGAAAAACTGGGCGGAGTTTGAAAGCTTTTTGGATGCTCTTTTTGCGCAAGCAAAGCATCCTTCTGATTGGGTGATAGTGGTGGAGTCTTCACTTGGCGGGAAAACAAATGAGTGGGCGCAGAAATACTCTGAGTATGTAGGGGGCAGGGCCGCGTTGAAATTTGGCAGCGATTGTGTGCTGGCTGAAAAATACATGGCTGACAAGAAATTTGAAGATGCCGGTGCATTATATCTTGCTCTTTTGGGCCGTTGTGGCTCAGAAGATGACAAAGGGGCCATTGAGTTCCAACTCTGCAAATGCTTATATGAGGGAGGTAAATACCGTGAGGCCCTGCCGCAGCTTGAAAGCTTCATTGCCAACAATAAGGTGGTCAGTAGAAGCCTGATGGAAGAGGCAATGCTGATGAAGGCCCGGGCGCACATGTACCTTGGGAATCTCGAAGATGCCACAGATACGGCCTTTGCTCTGATGATGGGATATCCCGAGTCAGAGGATATGCCTGAGATCAATTTCCGCTTAGGCTACTGGTATATGTCGCAGAACAAGTTCAAGGCTGCACTGAATGCCTTTGATTGCCTTGTAAGGGACTATCCAAGCAGCCCTCTCGCCGACAAAGCTCGGGGGTATATGGCGCGGATTAAGAACAGCACCGAATAGGAACAATCCAGAAACCAATATTGGTGCAAGAACCTTGAAAACGTTTTTGTGCAAGGGGACAGTTGTGAACCGCAGGATTGTATTGATGGTGATCGTGTTGACTTTTGGCGCAACCTCATTTGGGAGCGCGCAAGCAGGTTTTTACCGCCAGGGTCTGGCTGGGACGTTTTTTAATGGGTGTGATTTTACAAGCCCAGAGAGTGATACGCATTATGTGAAGAGCCTCGACCATGACTGGGGCAGGCAAAACGGCTACGTCTGGTCGGCGCGTTGGGCAGGTCTGATCGAAGGGCCTTTTACGGGAGAGGTTACGTTCAGCGCGGAGGTCACGGATGGCTTACGGCTCACCGTGGCAGGTAATGTAGTCATCGACAGCATCGACAAGAACAGGCCCCCCAGTACAGGCAAACTCATTATGGAAAAGGGGAGAAAAGTTCCCATTGTTCTTGAGTTTATCTCTCTCCGAGGGGAGGCGCAGCTTCACCTGTATTGGCAATGGCAAGGGCAATACAGGACTATCGTTCCGAAAGAAGCTTTGAGCCATCACGTTGTTGCTTTGGCTGATACCTCAAAGCAGAGCCAGCCGGGCGATGACGTCGTCTTGCCAGATATCGAAGTCCCTCAGGGCGAGGAACACCTGTGCGTGATTAAGCATGTAGTGGTTTATGACGAGCCCGGACGTTATGCGGGCTGGCCTTCCAATGGAGGCCTTTGGATGTGGGGCAACGAGATGGCGGTTGCCTTTGAGTGCGGCTGGTTTAAGGACCGACCCGACTGGATGGATGGTCACGCCAGAGATAAGAGCAGACCAAACGAAGATTTTGTGGCCCGCAGCACCGATGGCGGCCTGACCTGGACACACAAGAAATACAATATCCTTAGCGAGGGTGATAATCTCCTGACTGCACCTGGAGATATTGATTTCACCCATCCGGACCTCGCGTTCAAGTGCCAGGGAGAACGGTTTTACTATTCCTACGACCGGACTCAAACCTGGAATGGTCCTTTCAGACTGGATGTGTCGGCACTGTCCGGTGGGGACGGGAAGATGGATTCTCGCACGGTCTACATTGTCAACGGCCAGAGCGATTGCCTGGTTTGCATTAACATAGACTGCGGCGACAGAAATGAGCTGGTGTTTTGTGCGCAAACAACCAACGGGGGCAAGACTTTTGATTTTTTAGGCTGGGTCTCGCCTGAACCGCAGAAGGCACCCAAATACGAACGGTGGTTTATATTCTCCATTGTCAGACTTGCAGATAATCACCTCATTGCAGCATTTCAAAGAAAATACGACAACGGGGGAGCAATAATCCAGCGGCTTAATTGGATCGATGTGTATGAGTCTCGCGATGGCGGCAAGACCTGGAAATTCCTCAGCAAGGTGGCCGACACCGACGTTGTCAACAGTGATCACAATGGTAATCCTCCCAGCATCTTGAAGCTCAACGACGGCAGGCTTTGCGTGACATACGGCTTTCGTGGTGAGCCATTCCCTCTGTGTGCGACATTCAGCAGCGATGACGGCAAGAGCTGGAGCAAACCGATTATCCTCCGCCTTGGCGCCCGAAACTGGGACTTCGGATACCCGCTTACGCGGCAAAGGCCTGACGGAAAAGCTGTAACCGTTTATTACTTTGCTACACCCGACAACCGGGACCAGTTCATTGCGGCCACCATCTGGGACCCGGCTTTGGTCAAATAGCGTGAAGAATTCATGGCTACCATTTTTTTCTGTTGAGAGAAAGGACGGACAAACATGAAAGACAGATTGAAAAATACAGTGATGACCGTTGTGATGTTGGCAGCGGTCCTGGTCACACGACCGGCAAATGCAGCTTTGGTCGCACACTATGAATTTGACGATAAGGAGGGGACAGTAGTGAGGGACTCAAGCGGCAACGGCTATGATGGCAAGGTCGTGGAAGGAGCACCGGTGTGGGATTCCGGCAAGTATGGTGGGTGCCTCAATTTTGATGGGACCTACGGCGTGTCAATTCCGAGTGCCGTCTTTAGCAACATGAGAAAAGCAATAACCATTTCGGTATGGACGTACTGTAAGGTGGACCAAAAGAAGGCCGAGAAGGCGATATTCCAGGCGGGCGTCGGGGGGGGGGATGATTACCACCGTCTTGTGAGCATCTGCGCGGATTGGCATGCCGGTGGGTTGACCTTTTGCACAGGTTACGATGACGACAATTGTGAGGACGCGGATGAAATTAAACCCGAGGATTGGGCGGACGGATGGAATCACTATGCTTTTGTCTTAGATGGCGAGTACCAGAAAATCTATCATAATGGTGTAATGGCAGCGAGAGGGTCCGGCACGTCACCGATAGCCGGTGTAACCGAAGCCCGTATTGGCCTGGCCATCGACCGCAGACGCGAGCCTTTTATAGGAAAACTGGACGACGTCCGCATCTACGACCATGCAGTGGGCGCCAACGAGATCGCTGAACTGTACACGTTCACTCCCGTGCCGCATACATTGGAGCTGGCGGCCGGGCAGGCCGAGACAATGCTCGAAGAGCGAAAGCCCAAGCAGGCAATTGCTTTTCTCGAGCAGAAACTGGTTGAACTCGGGCAGCGCATGAAGGCAAATCCAAATAAGTACATATCGTGTTTCAAAGAAACATCCTTTGATCTGAATTTCTCGTTGGCAAAGGCAAAACAAGCCGCCGGTTTACCGAAGAAGGATGTTGATGCAGCATACAAGTTTGCCTACGAACAAGGAAAGCCGTCTTTACCATATTGCGCATCTGTCCTGCTTCAGTTATGCGAGAGCGGAAGCACAGAAGAGTGTAAACGGATTGTTCGCCTGCTCGGTGAAAATAATGAGGACTATCTGAGGGCAGTTGCTGCGAAAGCACAGGAAATGCTCCTTGAAAGCGAGGCAAAGGGGGTAGTGCCATTCCTTGAAAAAATTCTCGCGCTGTATGCTCAATTGGGACAGACGAGCGCTCAATATACAATGCCTGCCGAGCAGAGCGTGACCGGGGTATATTTTCAGTTGGCTAAGGCCAAGGAAGCGGTTGGGGCGCCGAAGAAGGAGATTGCTGACGCATACAGCAAGATATTTAGCCCTTCAAAACTCGGCTTTGTGCCGGAACGGACCGCAGCTTTGATATGGCTGTTAGAGAATAATCGCAGCGACGAGTACACGGGTGCTGTCAAATCGTTTGCGCAGGATCGTGATACGAAGGGGTCCTTCGCTGAAGTAGTTGGCGCTGTTTGCAACGATTTGGAATCGAGAAAGAGTTGGGAAGTATTCGAGCATTTCTTGAATACGCTATTCACTGAGGCGAAGTATCCTGGCGACTGGGCGATATTTGTGGAGTCCTGCCTTAACGACAAGACTAATCGATGGGCACAGGAGTATTCCAAGTATCTTGATGGGAAACCGAGATTGAAATTCGGCAGGGATTGCTTGGCAGCCGAGAAATACACAGCCGCTGGACAATACAAAGAAGCTGCTGAACTGTACAGGGATATTTTGAAGCGGTGCGGACCTGAAGATGATAAAGCTGTACTTGAATTTCAACTGTGCGGGTGTCTGTTCCGTGTAGCAGAATACTACGAAGCTGCTGCTCAACTTGATAGTTTCATCGCTAATTACAAAACGAGCCATCCACACTTGGCGGCAGAAGCAATGCTGATGAAGGGAAGGTGGCTTATTCAATTAGGCAAGATCGATGAGGCTCTGGTGGAATTTCTCAAGGTGGCAAGTAGAGAAAATCCAGAGACGGAGCAGCTCGCCGAAGCCAGTTTCTCTGTTGGGTATTGCTATATGCTCCAGGGGAATCCCGGGAAAGCCGAAGAAGCCCTTGAACTCGTTGTGAGGGATTGTCCAGAAAGTAAGTATTCCGGAAGGGCTCGAATATGCTTGGCCAAGATTAAGAACGGGGAGGAATGATAATGGCAAGAATGGGTGTTAACACCTGCTGATTCGAAGCAAGAAATTGTTCCTCCTGCTGGTGGCCCGTTCAGTGGGCCGGCCTCCAGTTTGCTGGCAAGGGGATGCGAGGTGATGTGTGTACCAGATTGAAAGGTTGTATTATGAGATATAGGCTGAGCATATTAAGTTCTGTCATTGTGCTTGTGTGCTCTGGAGGTTTCTCACCACAGGCTGATCGTACACCTGGTAATTTGGCTCAGTTGCCGCCAATAGAAACAGTTCTGCTTGGGCCTATCGAGCTCGAAAACGTCAGCATATGGGTACCTGCTGCCAAGATTGGTCCCATAGCTAACATGGCCTGCACACCAAGGGAATACAGCACATACTCGTATGTGTTGCCGGCAAGCGTTGACCACACAAAGACAGAACTCTGCCCAAAGGAATGTGCGCGGCTGCTGGCTGAGTACACATCCCGACGCTACGAACAGAGTCTGCCCTTGACGAGATTTGGCGGCTGGCAGTGGAAATACTCTGGCAGTTCATGCCAGTTTGAATCAGGTAAATGCGAGTTGCCCGGGCGCGGTGGTTTGTGGGAAAACTCATGGGAGGCCACACTGACCCAAAGTGCGGGTTCAATCTGTATCCAGTGGACTCGTATTGCTCTTCCGGAAAGCCTGACAGGTAGCTTATCCAGCGATAATCGAGAACAAGAAAGCGATGTTGATGTGAGGTTCTTTTCTTCTATAAGGATAAGAGATGGATATCCTAAGAGACGGCAACTCAGTTGGCGGTAACATCGTGCGTCTCCTCGTCCTGGTTGGAACGATTGTAGCGGCAGCAGCGAGGGAGTCTTTGGCCGACGATAGAGCCGCGGGCGACCTGCTTATCGCCACTTACAAGCCCGTTGCGGTCCTTACGAGCGCAGAAGCCAACGCGGCGGTTGCCGGCCTGGAGAACGCATTGGTTGAGTGCGAAGACAGCTATCTGGCCTTCAGGATCAGGTACAGGGTGGGGGTCTTATACTTCAAAGCTAATATGATGCAAATGTCCAGAGACCGATTTCTGCAGATTGCGAATAACAGCGAGTGTCCCGAATCCGTCCGAATTTGCAGTTTCAACATGATAGGGCAAATATCAAGGCTGGAGGGAAAGAACGTGGAGGCACTCGGTGCTTTTGACCGCGTTGCAGGTCTCTTGGAACAACGATTATCCAAACATACTGCTGATCCGGCATTGCTCAAGCTGTTGTGCTCAGCGTTGTTCAGCAAAGGTGAAATTCACGAGGTACAGCGTGATTATGCAGCCGGTATTACTGATTACAGTCGCTTGCTTGACCTGCTGAAGCAAAGCAAGAACGAAGACATGTGGGAGCAATATGCGCCGCTATTAAGTGACAGGATTTCCCAGCTTCACTTACGGCAAGGAGACGTGGAAAAGTACCTTGAGTGGGCGGCGGCGTTGGTCGCAGAGTATCCGACGTATTATCGAACGCCGATTGTCAAATTAGAAATGGAATGTATCAAATTCCTCAGGGGTGTTCCTGTGGATTTCGAGGCCGTTGATGGCAGCTTCAGTGCGCCGGCCCGCGTAATTGCTTTTCTGAAAGAGAAGAACAAGACGCTCGCACCAGAGATAGCTGGCAAGTTCGAGCGACTTTGTGAAGAGTATCGGCATACCAGCTACGGGGGAACGTTGCTGCATTATCACTACGCCTGGCTGCTGGATGCACTGGGTCAAAAGGACAGAGCTGCCGAAATACTTAGGCGGGTCGGTTCCGCTGACATCGCCAAAACCGACAACCAATCGTCGAAGGGGGTGGTTTTGGGGACTCTGCAGGAATACGCTAGAGTACAGTCTGCCATTATGCTGGGAGAAAAGGCCGATTACACCGATGCCTTACAAGTGTTGGGCAGTTTGCGAAAACATCCGGACAAATCTCATCTGTCAGAACTGGCAAAATCTGTCAGGGAGAGTACAGAGATTCTCAAAAGGGAGGTACCCAAGGATGAAAGCACAAAAAAGTGACGGCAGTTTGGATTACAACGTATGCTCCTTTGTTCTGTTTCTCGTATGTATCACTTTTCGTATTTGCTTCTGTGCTCCTGAGAACAACAGCGCAGGCGATAATAGTGAGATCGTCAACTTCACGGCTTTCCAAAAAGCCCTTGAAGCTTCGGATGATGCCAAAGCACTCTCGATTGGCAATCCGATCTTTGCGCGGTTGGACCAGAAGTACAAGACCGATGGAGCTTTCAGCACCCTGGTTTCCAAGCTGACAACTGCGGAGTTTTTGGCCAAGCGAATGGTGTCTCAGTTAGAGGGGTCAACGAGCAGACATAGACTGTCAGTCGAGGGGGCACTCTCGGATGAGAAAGAGGGGGCTAATGAAAAGTGGCTGCCATCGATTGCCCCCGCCAAGAGTTTTTATGAATCATCCAAAGAGCTTTTCGCCGAACCCATAAGAGTCGCCAGCCTTGGGGATGAAGAGAGGACTTTTCTTGCTCAGTATTATGATCTGAAGCTGAGAATCTTCACCAGTGAACTGGCAAGTGCAGGACAAGCCCTCATGATTACCGAGCCGAAGTTCAAAGGGACACACGACTATGTCCTTGTGCTGCCTCTGTTGCATGCCTCTGACCAGAAGCCGATTAATGTGCGAGTATTGCCACGATGGATGCAAAGCACCGAACAATTGCGATTATTGTCCGATTCTTGTCTGCTTCACTTTGGTTTTCCTGTTCATGCGATGACACTTGCCAGGCAGGCCGCCGGGGAACAACACGAGCAATTTTACGAGCTTGAGTTCTACAAATCTGCGGCAAGAAAATGCGGAGAATCACGTCCTCACATAGCTGCCGAATGTTTGCGAAAGGCAATGGCTTGTGTTCCGGGTAGCGACCCCAATACTACTGTTGCTCTCATATTTGAGTTAGTGCAGGTATGGATGAATTCAGGAAGTTACGCTCTTGCCGCCGGACAGGCACACAAGATATTTGAGACTTATCCGGACCACAAGGAATCAGGCAAGGCCATTTGGCTGTACCACTACGCGCTTGTAAGAAGCAACGATACCGAGCAGATATTGACACATATAGACGAGGCGTTGAGAGATCAACGTTGCGAAGCGTACAGGGCGAAACTGATGTTCATTAAATGGTGGGCTCTTCGTCATAGCTTGGATGAGTCCGCGAAAGTCGCAGTTCTGGAACTCGAAATGCTGACGAAATATGGCGATGATCCTGTGGTGGCCCCCATTCTGTTTGCTCGTGCCACAGACCATTTGGCTCGCCAGGAATACGACAGCGCCTATGGATTGTTAACTCAACTCGTGGACAAATTCCCATCGAGCAAGAGTGCTGCCGAGGCAACAAAGATGCTGGATAAGCTCAAAGCAAGATTGACAAAAGATGAGAAATAGCGCTATTCCAGCCGTGCCGGCTCCGGCAGAAGGTCCACTCTTGGGGTCGGGCTGTGCTGTTTGCCCCAGCGACTAATTCAATCTGGAGTCATTAGTGTCAGTAAACGAAACTGGGTAAAACAATCAGAATAGGTCTCCACCGATCGTCTCCATACGGCAAAGACGATTTCAACCTGAAGGTGACCGGTCGGGAGGTATTCGCGCTTTAGTTGTGGCCGAGAACAGGATATGAAGGTTACTCGTGCTAAACAAATAGGTCACGATGAAGATATGCATTTGATGGTAAGGGTGGCCGCGGGAGATGGACTGGCCTATGAGAGACTCTACCGCAAGTATTTTCCCTTCGTAACCAGTTACTTCGCAAGGTCCGGCCTATCTGCCGATTTGGGTAACGACCTTACTCAGGAGGTCTTCAGCCGTATTTGGCAGAGCAGGCAAAAGTATCAGCCGACAGCCCCATTCAAAGCCTACATCTATGGCGTTGCCAGGAAAGTCCTGTTGAAGGAACGAACTCGCTTGGCCAAGGCAACTCCGCTCAGCCAAGCCCGACTTGAAGGACATAATCTGGCTCTCGCAGCCGCTTCACCCGACCCTGAATTGCAGGCAGAGCGAACAGAATCCAGGGAAACAATCAGACAACTGATTGTCCAGCTAACGGCCAAGCAAAAAGAGGCTCTGAAGCTTTTCTACTCAAAGGAAATGTCACTTCAAGAAGCAGCACGAGGTGCTGATTGTTCTGTGGAGGCTTTTCGAAGTCGCGTAAGGCAAGCCCGCGAACAGTTGCGGCGGCTCCTCAGGCATCGTGAGCCGGTGCAGACGCCGTCTGCCGGCCGGCCAGTCAAAAAATCTTGAGGACGTAAGGTCTTTGATAAAAGGACCTTATGGCTCTTCCTGAAAAAATCTCAAAAAAACCGCCACCGGTAACCGCGGTTTCCGGGATTAATAATGTGAGAGCTTTGCACTGAATTGGGATAAACGGGCGCTGTCGAATGAAGAAACATGGGTACGGAGCAGACAACTTGATGACTTGCGACCGAGTTCACTTCTTGATGGACGTGTACATCGCCGATGACCCCAGTTTAGCAGCCGTGGCGTGACCCCCGAAAACTGTACCATTGCGGATTAGAGGGTATCCGATAAGATTGGTAGGTTTTTTTGAAAGGGATACCCAGATGAAACGCAGATTACACACGCCGGAACAGATCGTTAACAAGT